>MDSV01058863.1_pt1 | contig 51265 bp, 41 predicted proteins | sample 810851 | NCBI WGS metagenome assembly MDSV01 (sample SAMN05326640, study PRJNA326480) | marine metagenome | isolation source: seawater | place: Atlantic Ocean: North East | collected 2012
ATATAATAAAAAAAGTACTTCGGGTGGGAATCGAACCCACACTCTCGAAAGAACTGGATTTTGAATCCAGCGCGTCTACCAATTCCGCCACCGAAGCAAAATGGGGGCTAAATTATAAAATTAATTTATTAATAAATATTATCTTAATTATAAATTATATATCCTAAAATAAATTACTAAATTTGCCTCCCCAAGGGAAAAAAATGTCATTAAATAAAACAGAAGCGAAAATTTTTGCATGTACTCAGAGCCAAGAAATTGGAAAAAAAATTGCTGAGGCATATGGTGTAAAATTAGGAAAAATAAGTTTTCACAACTTTAATGATGGTGAATTCCAACCATCTTTTGAAGAAACAATTAGAGGAAGTAGAATTTTTTTAATTGGCTCTACTCATCCTAGCTCAGAGAATCTAATGGAACTTCTCTTGATGATAGATGCAGCAAAAAGAGCCTCTGCTAGACATATAACGGCAGTAATGCCATATTTTGGATGGGCAAGACAAGATAGAAAGGATAAACCTCGTGTTCCCATTGGAGCAAAATTAATTGCAAAATTATTAGAAAGTGCTGGTGCAACTAGAATAATTACTATGGATCTTCATGCTGATCAAATTCAAGGATTTTTTGAAAAACCAGTTGACCACCTATATGCTTCAACAATTTTTATCCCTTACATAGAAAAACTAAAACTAAAAAATTTAACTATTGCATCTCCTGATATGGGAGGATCTAAAAGAGCTTATGCATATTCTAAGTTTTTAAAAAGTGATGTAGTTATCTGCTATAAACAAAGAAAAAAAGCAAATATTATTTCTCATATGGAACTAATTGGGAATGTTGAGGGTAAAAATGTAATTCTTGTAGATGATATGGTCGATACAGCAGGAACACTTACAAAAGCGGCAGATTTAATGATAGAAAGAGGGGCTAAATCTGTTAGATCTGTTTGTACACATCCTATTTTATCTGGCAAAGCCTATGAAAGGATAGAAAAATCTCAGCTCAAAGAATTAATAGTAACCGATAGTATCCCATCTGAAAGAAACTCAAAAAAAATAAAAGTTTTATCATCAGCCAAATTATTTGCTGAAGTAATGATAAATGTTCATAACAATAAATCAATAAACTCATTTTTTATAAAATAATACAATGAAATCAATTACAATCAACGGATCTAAAAGAGAACACGTAGGCAAAGCTGCTGCTAAAGCCTTACGTAATGCTGGAAAGGTGCCTTGCGTTATATACGGGGGAGAAAAGCCATTACATTTTTCAGCAGATGAATTATCCTTCTCCAAATTAGTATATACAGCAGATGCTCATACTGTTGTAATTGCTTTTGAAGATGGAAATAAAATTGATGCTGTTTTACAAGACATTCAATTTCATCCAGTTTCTGATAAAATTCTTCATATAGATTTCTTCCAATTACATGAAGGAAAAGAAATAAATATGATCATTCCTGTGAAAGTTCAAGGGACAGCTCCAGGAGTTAGAGATTCTGGAGGATTATTGTATAGAAATAAAAGAAAGCTGACAATAAGGGCTTTGCCTAAAAACCTGCCTGATTTCCTTTTAGCAGATATTTCAACTTTAAATCTTAATGACAGTATAACTGTTGCTGATCTTTCTGAAGAAACTTTTAAAATTCTTCACCCTGATGAACAAGTTGTTTGTCAAGTTAAGATGTCTAGAGCATCTATGTCTATTGAAGAAGCTGTAGAAGATGAAGAACTAGAAGAAGGTGAAGAAGGTGCTGAAGGAGCAGAAGGAGCTGAGGGTGCTAAGCCAGGAACTGAAGGCAGTTCTGATGGTAAAAAACCTGAATTGGGTTCCGATGATAAAAAACCTGAAGCAGGAGATGAAAAAACTAAATCAGAAGGATAGAACTCTTGTATTTTAAATCTAAAGCATCCCTTTTATACTTAATTGGGATGCTTTTTTTATTTTTATTAAAATTAAAACACAATTATTGAGCTGGTTAAAAAATATAAACTTGGTATTCAAAAAATCATTTGACATGAATAAATTTTTAATTGTTGGAATTGGAAATATTGGAGAAGAATATGTTGAAACTAGACATAATATTGGTTTTAAAGCTCTAGATTGGATTTGTAAGGAATTTGGAGGAAATTTTGAAACAAAAAAACTAGGGGATATTTCTAAAACCAATTACAAAGGGAAAACTTTTATTTTATTAAAGCCTAGTACTTACGTTAACTTAAGTGGAAAATCTATCAGATATTGGCTAAGTAAAGAAAAAATTAGACCTGAGAATCTCCTTGTTATTTCTGATGATTTAAATTTAGATTTTGGTGCTATTAGAATACGCACAAATGGATCTGATGGCGGACATAATGGATTAAAAAATATAAATGAGATTTTAAATACAAATAATTACAATAGATTAAGATTTGGTATAGGAGGAAATTTTAACAGCGATAAACAATCTGATTATGTTTTATCTAAATGGTCAAAAGAAGAAAAATCTAAATTAATATCATATGAATCTATTTTTTATAAGATTGTGTGCTCCTTTGCTATTTCTGGAGTAGAATCTACAATGAATCGATATAATAAAAAATGAAAAAAATTAATGGAATTGATAATTTCTCAATTAATTGTGAATCCATTATAACTATTGGCACATTTGATGGGGTTCACAAAGGGCATCAAAAAATTTTAAAAAAACTTATTAAAGAATCCTCTAAGCTAAATTTAGAATCCATAGTACTTACTTTTTTTCCCCATCCAAGAATTGTCTTAAATCCAAATTCCCCATTAAAACTTATTAATACAATAGATGAAAGAAGTTCATTATTTGAAAATTCTGGTATAGATACATTAATAACCCACCCATTTGATAAAAATTTTTCCGAGTTAAGCCCAGAAGAATTTGTAAAAAATATTTTAGTAAATAAATTAAATATTAAGAAAATATTAATTGGTTACGATCATCGATTTGGAAAAAACAGAACAGCTGGAATTAAAGATTTAAAAAAATTAGGATTAAAATATAATTTTAATGTAATTGAAATAAGTGCTGAGGAACAAAATAATGTTTCAATTAGTTCAACAAAAATAAGAAATTCAATAATTGAGGGTAATATTAGAAAGGCAAATTCTTTTCTGGGTTATGATTTTAGCTTAAAGGGAAAAGTTATTAAAGGAAATAAAATTGGAAGAACAATTGGATTTCCAACAGCTAATTTAGAAATTGATGAAGAATATAAATTAATTCCTAAAAATGGAGTCTATTTAATTTACACCAAATTTGAAAAACAAGTTTTTTTTGGAATGATGAATATTGGAGTAAAACCTACATTAAAATTTAAAAAAGAGTCTATTGAAGTTAATTTATTTGATTGGGAAAAAGATATATATGGAGAATTTATTGAAGTATTTTTCTTAGATTATATCAGGGATGAAAAAAAATTTGATTCATTAATTGAATTAACTCATCAAATAAAAATTGACAAGAAAACTTGCTTGAAGTTAATAGAAGAAAAATAATATTCTCTTACATTTGTAAAAATTAAAAATTAAATGTTATTAGTTTCGAAAATATTAGAAAATTTTGATGAGGTTAGTAGTTCAATGCTAAAAAGAAATATTGATGTTAATAATCAGCTTAAAAAAATCATTGAATTAGACAAATCTAGAAGAGAGACTCAATCCAAACTTGATAGTCATCTTGCTGACTCTAATAAGCTTGCTAAAAAGATCGGAGATATTTTTAAAAAAGGTGAATATGAAAAAGCTAACTCTTATAAAGAAAAAGCATCACTTTTAAAATTAGAATCAAAAAAAATATCTGATGTTTTAAATTCTTATATAAATGATTTGAATAATCTTTTATTAGATATCCCTAATATTCCTCATCAATTAGTGCCTAAAGGTGATTCTGAAAATGATAATGAAGAGGTTTTAAATGAAGGGAAAATTCCAGAACTACATGCAAATGCTTTAGCCCATTGGGAATTGGCATCAAAACATGATATAATTGACTTTGAGTTAGGAAATAAAATTACTGGAGCAGGTTTCCCTGTTTACAAAGATAAAGGGGCTAAATTACAAAGAGCATTGATCAACTTTTTTTTAGATAAGAATATTGAAGCTGGGTATAAAGAAATTCAAGTGCCAATTTTAGTTAATGAACTCTCTGGAACTAGTACCGGACAATTACCCGACAAAGAAGGTCAAATGTATATGATAAATGAAGATAATCTTTATCTAGCTCCCACAGCAGAAGTTCCAGTAACAAATATATATCGTGATTGTATTTTAAACTCAAATGAACTTCCAATCTGTTTAACTAGCTATACTCCATGTTTTAGAAGAGAAGCTGGAAGCTATGGGTCTCATGTTAGAGGATTAAATAGGCTTCACCAATTTGATAAGGTTGAAATAGTTAGAATAGAAACTCCTGAAAAATCCTATTTAGCTCTCGATGAAATGGTAAATCATGTTAAGTCAATTATATCAGAGCTTAATTTGCCTTTTAGAATTGTTAGACTTTGTGGAGGAGATTTAGGTTTTACCTCCTGCCTTACTTATGACTTTGAAGTATATTCTGCTGTGCAAAAAAAATGGCTAGAAGTAAGTTCTGTTTCAAATTTTGAAACATTTCAATCTAATCGTTTAAAGCTTAGAATAAATGATAATGGGTCAAAAGTTCTGGCTCATACATTGAATGGCAGCTCTTTGGCTCTTCCTAGAATTGTAGCATGTATTCTAGAAAATTTTCAAACTGAAAAATCAATTAAAATTCCAAAGGCTCTTATTCCATACACTGGTTTTGATAAAATTTAATCTAATTGAAACAAGTTAATCCAAAAAAATATCTAGGGCAGCATTTTTTAAAAGACTCTAAGGTTTCAAAAAAAATAGCAGATAGTTTAAGTTCAAAAAAATTAAAAACTATTTTAGAAATAGGCCCTGGAATGGGAATTCTTAGTCAATATCTGAAAATTAATAAAATACAAACCTTTTTTATTGAAATTGATAAAGAGTCTATTGTTTATTTAAATGAAAAATTTCCTGAAATTAAAAATTCAATAATACATCAAGATTTTCTCAAATTAGATTTAGCAAAATTTGATCCTCCACTTGCCATAATTGGCAACTTTCCATATAATATTTCTTCTCAAATACTGTTCAAGTTGATTGAAAATCGTGATAAAATTGATGAATTAGTAGGAATGTTTCAATTAGAAGTTGCTAAAAGAATCTGTGCAGTTCCGGGGTCAAAAATTTATGGTATATTATCGGTTCTTACTCAAGCTTTTTATTCAACTGAACTTTTATTTTCATTAAAACCTCATTATTTTAGTCCACCTCCAAAAGTAGATTCGGCAATAATTCGATTAGTAAAAAGAAATATTCAAACTTTAGATTGCGATGAAAAATTATTTTTTAAAATTGTTAAAACATCATTTCAACAAAGACGAAAAACTTTAAAGAATAGTCTAAAAACATTTAATTTACCTAATAATATAAAAGAAGGTGTTATCTTTGAAAGACGTCCAGAGACACTAAGTGTAGACGATTTCATTCTTCTAACTAATATTATAGCTGATGGAACAATTCCAGCTTACTGATGATTTAATAATAAAAATTTCTGATTTAATTTCAGCAAAAAATAATTCAACATTAAAGAAATTAGTCAAGAATGTTCACTTTGCTGATATGGCAGATGTTATTAATATATTAAGTGAAGAGCAAGGGATTTACCTTATTAAACTTTTTGATAGTGAAAAGACATCAGAAATTTTAACTGAACTAGATGAAAATGTTAGGGAAAAAATTCTTAAAGCACTTTCTGTTAAAGAAATTGCTGATGAAATTGAAGAGCTAGATAGTGATGATGCTGCTGATATTCTTTCTGAACTTTCAGAAGAAAGAAAAGAGGAAGTTATTTCTGAAATAAGTGATGATGAATTAGCAGATGATTTAATTGAACTTTTATCTTATGAAGAAAATTCTGCCGGAGGATTAATGGCAAAGGAATTAGTAAAAGCAAATGAAAATTGGACTGTTTTAAAATGCTTAAGTGAAATCAAAAAACAAGGTGAAAATGTAACAAGAGTTCATTCAATTTATGTGGTTGATGATAAAGACAGACTAATAGGAAGATTATCCTTAAAAGATCTAATTACTTCTTCATCCAAAAATAAAATTAAAGATATTTATATTCCTAAAGTTGATTCTGTTAATGTTTTAGATAGTGGAGAAGATATTGCCAAGATAATGTCTAAATATGATCTTGAAGCAATACCTGTAATAGACGATAAAAAACATTTAGTTGGTAGAATAACAATTGATGATATTATAGACTTTATTAAAGAAGAAGCAGATGAAGACTATTTAATTGCAGCTGGAATACAAGGAGATGTAGAGGCTGATGATTCAATCTTTCAACTTACTGTAGCCAGATTACCTTGGCTTTTTTTAGGCTTAATTGGAGGCTTAGGAAGTGTGTTTATTTTGGAGGGATTTGAAGAATTCATGAACGATCCAAGTTATAAGGCATTATTTTTCTTTACCCCCTTAATTGCTGCAATGGCAGGAAATGTAGGAGTTCAATCTTCAGCTATAATTGTTCAAGGATTAGCAAATAATGTAGTAAAAGGTAGTCTTTTAAAAAGATTGTTTAAAGAACTAGGATTGAGCTTAATTAATGGAATTATTTTGGGTTTATTAACTGTAATATTTGGTTTAGCTATAAACCAACCTATAGAGCTTAGTCTTGTAATTTCACTTTCTATGTTATGCGTAATAGTGGTTGCAGCCTTAATTGGGACATCGGTTCCAATTATATTAGAAAAAAGAGGAATAGATCCCGCTATCGCTACTGGACCTTTTATTACAACTACTAATGATATTTTTGGAATTTTTCTATTCTTTTATATTGCAAAAATATTTTTACTCTAAAACAAATGAAAATTCTTCATTTAGACAGTACAGATTCTTATTTATCAAGTGAATTAGAAAAATTAGGATTTGAAAATTCTTTTGATTTTAAATCAACAAAGAAAAAAATTGAAAATCTAATTTTTCCATTTAATGGAATCATTATTAGAAGTAGAATTAAAATTGATAAGTCACTAATAAATAAAGCTATCAATCTAAAATTTATAGCAAGATTTGGTTCAGGACTTGAAAATATTGATTTAGATTATGCAAATAAAAAAAATATTAAAATTATTTCAGCTCCTGAGGGAAATTCAAATGCAGTAGCTGAACATGCATTAGGAATGTTACTTTCATTAATGAATAATATCCCAAACGCCCATAAGGAAATAATAAATGGAATATGGAATAGGGAATCAAATAGAGGTTTTGAATTAAAAAATAAAACTATTGGATTAATTGGTTATGGGAACACAGGAAAAAGTTTTGCAAAAATATTATCTGGATTTAATGTAAAAACAATCTTTTATGATTTAAAATCTAAATTGGAAGATAATTATGCAAAAGAGGTTTCAATTAAAGAAATTCAAAAAAATGCAGATGTAATAAGTTTACATACATCACTTACTAATGAAGCATTTCATATTATAAATAAAACCTTTATTGATAAATGTAATAAACCATTTTGGCTTATAAATACTGCAAGAGGACAATGCATAAATACTAAAGATTTGATTACAGGAATTAAACAAAATAAAATATTGGGAGCAGCTTTAGATGTATTAGAATTTGAAAAAAATTCTTTTGAAAAACTTTCCTTAATTTTAAATTCAAATACTGATCTCATAGAATTAATGAAATCAAAAAAAATTATAATTACTCCTCACATAGCAGGATGGACCTATGAAAGTAAAATTAATCTTTCAAAAGTAGTTTTAAATAAAATCAAGAAATTAATATAGAAAAAATGAAAAATATTTTGATTCTTTGTACAGGAAATTCATGCAGAAGTCAAATAGCTCATGGTTATTTTTCAAATCTTTTAAATGATAAAGCTAATATTTATAGTGCAGGAATTGAAACTCATGGATTAAATAAAAACGCAATTAAAACAATGCAAAAAGATGGAATAGATATTTCTAATTATACATCAAATAATATAACTGAATATGAAAATATTGATTTTCACTTTATTATAACTGTTTGCGATAATGCAAAAGAAAACTGCCCATATTTCCCTTCAGCTAGTTCTATTAGAATTCATAAAAACTTTCTAGACCCTTCCAATTTAAAAAATTCTAAAAATATTGATAATGATTTTAGAAAATGTAGGGAAGAAATCAAGCAGTTTTCAATTGAATTTAAAAAAGAATTTTTTTAATTATTTAACTACCAATTGAATTACATCCTCTGTTCTTTGCTCAAGTAGTAATTGATAATTCTTTAGAATATCATCGCAGGAATTTTGATTAAAATGTCTAATTGTAAATAAATTCACATTTTCAATACATTCAACCTTAAAAGCTGCCTTTAAATTTGATAATAATTCATCCAATCTATCAAATTTATCATAGATACATACAGAAAAGCTTATCGCTGAATTTTGAATTAAATCTACTTTCATTCTATTTTTATCTAAAACTTGAAATATTTCACTAATATTTTTTTCTACTATAAATGAAAAATCTAATGAAGAAAGTTTTAAAAGATTAAGATTTTTTTTGACAATAAAACAAGGTGTCTCAGGTTTAATTTTAATTCCTCTTGAAATCGTTGTCCCTTTTTCATTTGGTTTTAAAAAAGATTTAACATATAAAGGAATTTCCTTTTTTTGTAGAGGTTGTAAAGTTTTAGGATGAATTACAGTAGCTCCATAAAACGCAAGCTCAATTGCCTCTGTATATGAAATATATTCTAAAAGAACAGTATTGTCAAAAACTTTAGGATCAGCATTTAAAAATCCTGGAACATCTTTCCAAATAGTTAATGAATCAGCATTAAGGCAATATGCATAAATAGCTGCAGAATAATCTGAGCCTTCTCTACCTAATGTTGTATTAAAATTATTTACATCGCTAGCTATAAATCCCTGTGTTATATTTAATATTTTTTTATCAATTTTATTTGAAATATTTTTTTGAGTAATATCCCAAATTAAATCAGAATCCCTATAGTTAGAATCTGTTTTTATTAATTCTCTAGAATCAATCCAGTTGCATGAAATCCCTTTATAATTTAAATAAGCATTAATTATTTTTGTAGAAAGCAGTTCTCCATTTGCAACTATTTGATCATAAACAAAAGAATAATCTGGAGATTTATTTCTTTTTAAAAATTCTTTTATATTCTCAAAAACAGTTTTAACTTCATTATATATTTCATCATTTTTATTAGTAAAAAGTTTAGATAAAATTTCATTATGAAAATTTGCAACTTCATTTATTGAATATTGTAGTTCATTTTTATTGTTAAAATAATTTTTAACAATCAACTCCATAGCATTTGTTGATTTACCCATTGCTGAAACAACTATCAATATTTCCTTATAACCCGTTTCTTTAATTAATTTAAAAAGATTTTCGATTCCAATATAATCCTTTACGGAAGCTCCACCAAACTTGTATATTTTCATTTTTTATTTAAAATAAAATTATGGATAGCTTTTTCATTCATTTGTACAATTTGCCAATCATTGTAAATTTTTGCTCCATTTGATTCATAAAATTTTATAGCAGCTGTGTTCCATTTTAATACTGCCCATTCAACTCTTTTAACGCCCTTAGAATAGGAAAAATTAATAAAACTAGAGAATAAAGCCCTTCCAATTCCTTTATTTCTCATTTTTTTAGTAACAATTAAATCCTCTAAATGCATAGTAGGTCCTTTCCAGGTAGAATATCGTGGGTAACCTAAAAACATTCCAACTATAACACTTTTAAAAATAGCAACATAACAAATAAATAAAGGAGGACTGGAGAATGCATGGGCAATTAAATCTTTTGATGTTAAAGTTACTGCATTAGGCTCCTTTTCAAAAATAGCCAATTCTTTAATGAGAGATAAAACATCATTCATCTCGTTTTCTTTTGCAGGTCTAATTTCAACATTCATTTTACAAATTTTATCAAAGTTAAGTCAATGAAATTAAAAAAAAATAATTCATAAAAAGTATAACAATTTTGATGATATTTGTGACAATGAATAAAGTGGGTAATAATCCACATTCCTTGCCTTTTTTTAAGTCTCTGAAAGTTCAGAAACTTAGAAATTCCTTTGCTCAAAATAAAGAGAAATCATATGTAAGTGGACTCTATGGCTCTTCAAAATCTTTTTTTGTTAAAGAGCTGTTTAGGGATAATAAAAAAATCTTTTTATGGATTTTAAATGATAAAGAAATGGCTGCATACCATTTTAATGATCTAGAAAATTTCATGAACAAAAATGATTGTTATTTTTTCCCCAGTAGTTATAAAAAAAATAAAGTGTTTTTAAAGACAGATACCCAAAATATATTTTTAAGAACTGAAGTTATAAAAAATTTAAGCATAAAATCTAAGCCTAAAATTATTGTAACATATCCTGAAGCTATTTTAGAGAAAGTTCTTTTAAAGAAAGAAATAAACAATAGAAAATTTAAAATTTCAATAGGCCAAAAAATTAAACTTGATGTTCTAAACGAAAAATTATTTGAATATGATTTTAGCAAAGAAGATTTTGTGTCACAAGCTGGAGATTTTTCAATTAGGGGAGGTATCGTAGATATTTTTTCTTATTCTAATGAACTTCCTTTTAGAATTGAATTTTTTGGTGATGAAATTGAAAGTATTAGGACTTTTGAAATTGACTCACAAATGTCAAATAACATTTTTAAATCTGTTGAGATATTAGCTGATTTAGAAAATAAAAAATCATCACAATTAAGAGAGAGTTTCCTGAATTTCTTAAATTCTGAAACATTAATTCTAATTGAAAATTCATTCTACATTCAAGATGATCTTATAAACTCTTATAAATTATTAAAAGAAAATATGAGCTCTGAAACAATTGAAAAAGAAAATTTAAATAATCTTTTTTATAATGCTAAAAACTTTAATATTGATTTAAATAAATTTTCAACAATTGAATTTAAAAAAGAAATTAATTCTGAAACTTTATTTAATACAATTCCTCAGCCTTCATTTAATAAAAAATTTGATTTATTAATTAAGGATTTAATTAAATTTCATGAAAAAAATTATATTATAAAGATTTTCTGTAGTTCAAAAAATCAAATTAATAGATTTAATGAAATTTTTGAGAACATTGAGAATGACTTTTCTCCAATTTTAATAGAAAAATCTATTTACAAAGGCTTTATTAATCATCAAGATAAGGAAGTTTGTTTTTCAGACCACGAAATTTTTGAAAGGTATCATAAGTTTAATATAAGAAAAGGATTTTCTACAAAGAAAAGGGTAAGACTGAATGAATTAAATCAACTAGAAAAGGGTGATTATGTTACGCATATTGATCATGGAATAGGAATATTTGGAGGCCTTCAAAAAATAGAAGTAAATGGAAAAAAACAAGAAGCAATTAAATTATCATATGGAGAGAGAGATACTTTATATGTAAGCATTCATTTAATTCATAAAATTTGTAAATACAACGGTAAAGATGGAACAAAGCCAAAAATATTTAAACTTGGTTCAGCTGCTTGGAAAAAAATTAAACTTAAGGCTAAAAAAAGAGTTAAAGAATTAGCATTTAATCTTATTGAGACTTATGCAAAAAGAAAAATAAAAAATGGTTTTCAATATGGACCTGATTCCTCAATTCAACATGAACTAGAAGCTTCTTTTATTTATGAGGATACACCAGACCAATATAAGTCAACTATTGATATAAAAAATGATATGGAAAGTCCTCAACCTATGGATAGGCTAATTTGTGGAGATGTTGGTTTTGGAAAAACAGAAATTGCTATTCGAGCTGCTTTTAAGGCTATTGATAATGGTAAACAAGTGGCTATCTTGGTTCCAACAACTGTACTTGCTTTTCAACATTTTAAAACATTCTCTAAAAGATTACATTACTTTCCTGTCACCATTGATTATTTAAACAGATTTAGAACTAGTAAAGAAAAAAACATAATTAAAAGTGAAATTAAATCTGGTAATATTGATCTAATAATTGGAACTCATCAATTGGTTAATAAAAGTATTAAATTTAAAGATTTGGGTTTATTAATTGTAGACGAAGAACAAAAATTTGGAGTAAATGTTAAGGAAAAAATAAGGTCTTTAAAAGAAAATATAGATGTATTAACTCTTACAGCTACACCAATTCCAAGAACTTTACAGTATAGTTTAATGTCAGCAAGAGATTTGTCAATTATTAATACTCCGCCTCAAAATAGATTTCCAATTGAAAGTAATGTTGTATCATTTAATGAAGAAATCATTAGGGAAGCTATAAATTTTGAAATACAAAGAGGGGGTCAAGTTTTTTTTATTCATAATCGAATTGAAAACATTCAAGAGGTTAGTGCTTTAATTTCACGCTTAGTTCCAAATGCAGAAATAGCAATTGTTCATGGAAAGATTCAAGGAAAAAAGTTAGAAAAAAGTATGCTAGATTTTATAAATGGCAAATTTGATGTTTTAATATCTACTACTATAATTGAAAGTGGATTAGATGTCCCTAATGCAAATACTATTTTTATAAATAATGCTCAAAATTTTGGCTTGAGTGATCTTCATCAAATGAGAGGGAGGGTTGGTAGAAGTAATAAAAAAGCATTTTGTTATTTTATTTGTGCACCATTTTCTTCAATGACAAAAGAAGCAAGAAAAAGAATTGATGCAATTGAACAACATACAGAACTAGGATCAGGATTTTATATTGCTATGAAAGATTTAGAAATTAGAGGAGCAGGTGATCTTTTAGGAGCAGAACAAAGTGGATTTATAAATGATATAGGCTTTGAAACATATCAAAAAATATTAAAAGAAGCTGTTGAAGATTTGAAATCAAAAGAATTTAAAGAGTTATTTGAAAATAATTTTAATGAAAAAAATATTTTAAATAATTTTCAGATTGATACTGATTTAGAAATTCTTTTTCCTGACTCATATATTTCTAATATTAAAGAAAGACTTAAATTATATAAAAAATTATCTGAAATTAAAGCAAAGAATGAACTCAAAGAGTTCAGAAACAATTTAAAAGATCGATTTGGTAGAATTCCACAAGAATCTATTGATCTTTTAAAGACTGTAGAATTAAAATGGAAAGCTGTTTCTATTGGATTTGAGAAAATAATTTTAAAAAATAATAAAATGATATGCCAATTTATTTCAGACAAGGAACATAATTATTATTCTTCAGGAAAATTTCAAAAAACTTTAAAAAGTATAATTAAAAATAAAAAAATGTGTGAGGTTAAAGAAAAGAAAAATGAAAGTGGGGATATTTTAACAGTTGTTTTTAAAGGAGTAAGTTCAGTAGATCTAGCGATAAATAATTTAAAGATTTTTTAAATTCTTAATTACTCTGAAGGCTTTATCAACCTGTTCCTCATTTACTAAAAATGTAAATTCATTTGAAGTTGAAATCACTTCATAAATATTAATTCCCTCCCAAGAAAGCCTTTGAAAAACAAAATAGTATACACCCGGAATAGTAACATTCTCACTTGGAAGTTTTATTGATATAGAAGATAAATCAACTTGTTTTGAAATGCAAATTTCATCTGCCAATGTAGTTTCAACTAATGAAGATAAATTTCCACTAACAACAATATTACATTCATTAACTCCTCTTGAGGATGTATAAAAATCATCCTTATTATTCAATTTTGCTAAAAGTTTAGCTTGGTTACTTAATAAGGTATCTGAAACTTTGAAATTATAATCAATTAAAGAGGATCTAACAGTTATATCTCCAATATGCTTTATTATTTTTACAATTTTATGGGTTGTCCTAAATTCTAATTCATTAGAGAGTCTTTTTAATGCCATCACTATAGCTCCATATCTAACTTCCTTTTTTAAAGACGTCTCAATTTCAGATTTTATAATTCTTGAAAGAGAAGTTAAATTTATAATTCCTTGAGATAATGCTGATATCAAAAATGGCTTAGCTTTAATATAGTCTTCTACAGCTGATGATATTGTTTTCATAGTATGACAAATATAACCATCATTTATGATTGTTAAAATCATAACAATAACTTATATATGTAACATTTACTTTATTTACAGTAATTATTATAAATAACAAAAGAATATTATAATTGATTATTTTTACTTGATATTGGATAAATTGAAAAAAAGATATACAATAACAGCAGCACTGCCTTATGCAAATGGCCCAATACATATTGGGCACCTGGCAGGAGCATATATTCCTGCTGATATTTATTCTAGATATTTAAGATTAAAAGAGAAGAATATTGTATTTATTTGTGGGAGTGATGAACATGGAGCTGCAATTGCTATACGTGCTAAAAAAGAGGGAGTTAGTCCACAAAAAATAATTGAAAAATATCATTTGATGATTAAAAAATCATTTTTTAATTTTGGAATATCATTTGATAATTATTCTAGGACATCATCAAAAATTCACCATGAAACTGCATCAAAATTTTTTAAAGATTTACACGAAAAGAATGTGTTTATTGAAAAAGAAACCGAACAGCTTTTTGATGCTGAAGAAAATCAATTTCTTGCTGATCGATATGTAGAGGGTGAATGTCCTAAATGTAACTTTAAGTATGCTTACGGAGATCAATGTGAAAATTGTGGATCTACATTAAATGCAACTGATCTCATAAATCCAAAATCTAAATTAAGCGGAAATAAACCTACTTTAAAAAAGACTAAACATTGGTTCCTTCCATTAAATCGATTTGAAAAATTTTTAAAAAAATGGTTTCTAGAAGAAAAAAAATCTGATTGGAAAACAAATGTTTTTGGACAAGTAAAATCTTGGATAAGCGAAGGTTTAAAACCTAGAGCAATAACACGTGATATAGATTGGGGGATTCCAGTACCAATAAAAAATGCTATTGGAAAAGTTTTATATGTTTGGTTTGATGCTCCCATTGGATATATCTCTTCAACTATTGAATGGGCAGAAAAAGAAAAAGTAGACTGGAAACCATACTGGCAAGATCCAAATACTGAACTAGTACATTTTATTGGAAAAGATAATATAGTTTTTCACTGTGTTATTTTTCCTTCGATTTTAAAAGCTTCTGAAAAGTACATCTTGCCATCAAATGTTCCTGCAAATGAATTCCTAAATTTAGAAGGTGAAAAATTTTCTACATCTAAAAACTGGGCTATATGGCTTGATGATTATATGAAAGATTTTCCTAATATGCAGGATACTTTAAGATATGTATTAACAGCGAATGCTCCTGAAAATAAAGATAATGACTTCACTTGGAAAGATTTTCAAGCTAAAAATAATAATGAGCTGGTTGCAATTTTTGGTAATTTTATTAATAGAGTAGCGGTTTTAACTGAAAAATATTATAATGGTATCACGCCTCAAATAAAACATTTTGATAAAGAAGAACAAGTTATTCTTAATGAAGTTTATTCATATCCTGAAAAAATAGGAGAATCGTTAGAAAAATTTAAATTCAGGGAAGCTGTAAACAATATGATTGATTTAGCTAGAATTGGAAACAAGTACTTAGCTGATAAAGAGCCTTGGAAAATAATTAAAACTCCTAATGCCGAAAAAGTAAAAACAATTATGAATGTTTCTATTCAAATATGTGGAATACTGACTTTAGTTTGTGAACCATTCTTGCCAAATACTTCTAAAAAATTAAAGGCGCAATTCAATATTAATAATACCAATTGGAGTTCTATAAACAAGAATAATCCTGTAATATCTTCAAAAATCAAAAAGAGCAGTTTAATTTTTAGAAAAATTGAGGATGAAGAAATAGATTTTCAATTAGAAAAACTTAAAAAATGATTATTTCTTTTATTTTTTCTCTACCGTTTCCATATTTTCATTAGACTCTAAACTCTCACCAGCAATTTTATTCATCATGCTTATTAAAGCATTATAAGAAATTATAATTTTTTTAAGGTTTTCCTTAAACTTCTGAATATTTTTTAAATCTATTTTATTTGAATTAATTTTTAAAACCTCAGTTTTATAAACCCTAAATCTTCCTATAACTTGTGGAACATTTAATTTTCCAGGAATTTGTTTATCATTAATTTTAGTTAATTCTAATTTTAAAGACTCTAAAAAATAAGTTAATGTTCTTGAATCTGATGAAAGTATTTTAGATGTACTTTCAACAGTTTTTAAACCTTGCCAGGGATCGAAGATTTGATTAAAATTTTGATTCAAAGTTAAAATTGGAGGTAATGAGTCTTGAATAAAAGAATTCAATTTGTTGTAATTAACAGATTTGCTTTTTAAGTTATTTTTTATAGAGTTATTTGAACAAGAAATAAGTACAAAAAGGAGTATTAAATAATGAAAAGACTTATTCATAATTAGAAAATTATATTTCTAAATTACAAACTTAATATTTCTTTATTTTATAAAAATGATTAATATTTATTTAATTAGTTCAAAAGAATTTTTCAAAGTAGCATTTGAATCTGTTCCTATATAAAAATCAAAAAAACCTGGTTCTGATTCCCAAACTTCATTTTTAGAATAAAATCTAAGCAATGATTCATTGATTTGAAATTTAATAGTTTTAGTTTCTCCAATATCTAATTCTACCAAATCAAACCCTTTTAGTTCTTTAATAGGTCTTGTAACACTTGCAAATCTATCTTTAATATATAGCTGAACTACTTCTTTCCCTTTAAAGTTTCCAGTATTTTGAATATCTACTGAAATATTTATTGAGCTTTTAAAGTTTAAAACCTTGCTATCCATTTTTAAATTTGAATAGTTAAATGTTGTATAACTTAGTCCATATCCGAAAGGGTAAAGAGGACTATTAAGTTCATCATTATAGTGTGACCAAAAAACAATATTTTTTGGTCCTGGTCTACCTGTATTTTTATGATTATAATAAATCGGAATTTGACCCACACTTCTTGGAAAGCTCATTGGTAATTTTCCACTAGGGTTATAATCTCCATAAAGTACTTGTGCGATAGCATTTCCAGTTTGAGAACCTAATTGCCAAGCTTCAACTATTGCAGGAATATTTTTATCAGCCCAATTAATATTCAATGGTCTTCCATTCATAAGAACTAAAACTATATTTTTATTTATTTTAAATATTTCTTCCAATAATTCTTGCTGAACTCCTGGAATATCAATTTGTGCTCTACTTCTTCCTTCACCAGATTGAAATCCATCTTCACCAAGAACCATTACAACTACATCTGCAGTTCTAGCAGCAATTCTAGCAGCATTAAATCCAGATTTATCATTTTCATTAATCATAATTTTTTCAGCAAATTTTACTACACCTCCTTTATTTAATATTACATCAGCCCCCTTTTTATAAATTAATTTATTATTTGGATATTTTTTCATACCATCTAAAACTGTTACTGCTGTATTATTATCTGAAGATGGCCTCCAATTTCCAAGTGGACTGTTATTATCATTTGCTAGAGCACCGATTAATGCTATCGATTGATTAGTTTTTTTTAAAGGCAAAAGTTGATTTTCATTTTTTAATAAAACAATTGACTTTTTTGCCATTTCCAAAACAGCTTTGTGATGATTTGGATGATTAATAAGTTCTTTTTCTCTTTTTGAATTTAAATATCTATAAGGATCATCAAATAATCCTAGCTCAAACTTTACCCTGAGAATTCTGCTTACTGCATCATTAATTAGGCTAATATCAACTTTTCCCAATTCAACTAATTTTTTAAGTTTATTTACATATAGATTGGATTCCATATCCATATCCGATCCTGCTTCAATAGCTATTTCAGTTGCATGATCTGCATCTCTTGCATATCCATGTGGGATCATTTCTCTTATAGAGCCCCAATCTGATACTACAAAACCGTCAAAATTCCATTCACCTTTTAAAAGAGTTCTTTGTAAAAAAAAATTGCCAGTCGCAGGAATCCCATCTAACTCATTAAATGAATTCATAACGGATTTTACTCCTTGGTTTATTGAAGCTATAAAAGGGGGGAAAACTATATTATATAAAGTATTTTTACTAATATCAACAGTGTTGTAGTCTTTTCCAGATTCTGAAAAACCATACGCAGCTAAATGTTTTGCAGTTGCTGCTATAGTGTTGTGTTTAGACAGATCTTCACCTTGAAATCCTTTAATTCTGGCTACAGCAATTAAACTTCCTAAAAAAGGATCTTCACCAGCGCCTTCCATAACCCTTCCCCATCTTGCATCTCTTGAAATATCAACCATTGGTGCAAAAGTCCAATTTGTTCCTGCTGCAGAAGCTTCAATAGCAGCAATTTTAGCTGAATTTTCAATTTCTTTTAAATCCCAACTTGCTGCCTCAGCAAGTGGGATTGGACTTATTGTTTTATATCCATGAATCACATCATTTCCAATAATTAAAGGAATTCCCAATCTAGTTTCTTCTACCGCTATTTTTTGTAAAGCAGTAATTTCATCGACCCCCCTTACATTTAACATAGATCCAACTAATCCGTTTTTTAAGTTTTGATATTTATTTTTTGCCTGTCCGTTTTTAGGAGAAGGCCCTGTAATATCCCAAAAACCATTATACTGATTCATTTGACCAATTTTTTCATCAAGAGTCATAATATTTAAAAGTGAGTCCACTTTTTTATCAATAATATCATTACTAAAACTAGAATTATCAGAATTACAAGCAAAAAAAGATATAATAATCAAAAGAATTATAGTATGTTTTTTAATTATATTAAATTCTATAATCATATGAATTGAAAAAAGTATATGTTAAACAGATCTTTACACTTAAAATTACCATAAGTAAGCATATAAAAAAGTTGTTATGATACCAATAATCATTGCTGAAATATTAAACTCTGGAGATGTTTCAAATAATTTTTTAGATAATGCTATTCCTTTTGGATCATCTTTATTGCCTTCTAAATAACTTATTAAATAAATTATGAATATAGTCGAGAGACAAGTAATACCCATTTGATTCATAAAGGGTGTCCCTGCTAAAAACCAACCTGATGGTGCAATTTTAAAATACATAGCAACTGGAATGGAAGAAATTACTCCCCAAATAGCAGCATTATTTGTTGCTTTTTTATAAAATAGCCCCATTAAAAAAACAGCTAAAATCCCTGGACTAACAACACCTGTATATTCTTGTATAAATTGAAATACTTCACCAAGGCTTCCAAGCTGAGGAGCAATAAGCATAGCTATTATTAAAGAAACTAAAGCAGCAATTCTTCCAACTCTAACAGTTAATTTATCAGATGCTTCTTTATTTATATATGATTTGTAAATATCCATTGTAAAAATTGTTGAAGTTGAATTTAACATGGAAGCTAATGAAGAAACAATTGCTGCAGCAAGAGCTGCTAGTATAAGCCCTAAAAACCCAGCAGGAATAAAATTCTTTATTAACCAGGGAGCTGCATTATCATTAGCAATAATTCCATTTGCTCCAATAAAGCTTTGATCAATTGTTTCAGGGTTAAAAACTCCTGAATCCATATTCATTACATATGCAACTATTCCAGGAACTACAACAATTACTGGCATCAATAGCTTGAGAAAGGCTGCAAAAGCAATTCCTTTTTGTCCTTCTTTTAAGTTTTTAGCAGCAAGAGTCCTTTGAATTATGTATTGATTAAATCCCCAATAATATAGATTAGCAACCCACATTCCACCAACTAAAACCGCTATTCCTGGAAGATTTTCCCAAGTATCTTGTCCATTAGTATTTATAATTTCACCTTTTGACACTATCATGGTAAATCTTTCTGGAACGGTGTTATAAACATGAACAATTCCATCAATAAAACTTCCTGATTCTGTAACATTAGACAATGCAAAATAAGTCATCATTAAACCTCCAAATATTAAAAGTATAACCTGAATAACATCTGTCCAGGCTACAGCGGCAAGACCTCCCCAAAGAGAATATGCTGCTGCAAATAAACCAAGTCCAATAATACTTCCAAAAAGCAAACTTCCATCACCAGTTCCAATAACAATATCCAATGCTTTGGCACCTAAAAACAATACGGTGGTTAGATTCACAAATACAAAAAGGGCAATCCAAAATATCGCTAGAATTGTTTTTAAATTAGAACTAAATCTTTTTTCTATAAATTCTGGAATTGTATAAAGTCCTTTTTCAATAAATATTGGTAAAAAATATTTACCAACTACAAGAAGTGTTATTGCTGCCATCCATTCATAAGATGCTATTGCAAGGCCAGCTGCAAAACCAGATCCATTCATTGCAACAAATTGCTCAGCTGAAATATTTGCTGCAATTAATGATGCACCAATAGCCCACCAGGGTAAGGATTTTCCTGCTAAGAAATAATCTTCTGCGCTTTTTGCTTTTCCTGCTTTTTCTCTAGACACATATAATCCTATAAACAGAATAGTCAAACAATAAAGTATAAAAACAACAATGTCTAGATTGGAAATGTTCATAATTTTTTCTTATTTAAAATAGATAAAATGAATGTAAATCTAATAATTTAGATTGATTCTTAAAATAAATTATAATAGATTTATCTTATGAAAAATAAACGCAGAAAATTTCTTAAAGATGTATGTCCTACTGTAGCTCTTGCTTTTATGGGTGTTAGTATGCTTGAGGCCTGTTCATCAGGTGGAAATGATGAAGATGCTGGAGGAGGCAATAATAGTGGAGGTAATAATAATGGATATACTGTAAGTGGAAATACTGTAGTGATTACATTAAGTCATTCAACATTTGCTTCCTTAAACAGTAATGGATGGATGAATTTTACAGCTCAAAAAATGCTACTTTTAAAAATTGATTCGTCAACCTATAGAGCTTTCACAAATAGTTGTCCTCACCAAGGTGTTAGAAATGCCTGGTCATACAACTCCTCACAAGACAAATTTAAATGTAGTCAACATAATAATACCTATCCAACTGATTGCTCAAATGGAACATCTGGAGGAGCATTGAAATGTTTTCCAACTTCATACTCAGGAGGCAAATTAACAGTAACTACTTCGTAGCCCTGCTAGGAATCGAACCTAGATCTAAAGTTTAGGAAACTCTTATTCTATCCGTTGAACTACAGGGCTAAAATGTTTAATAGTCCAAAAAATAAGAATTGGACAATTAATAAGTGAAAAGAAAAAGTTATTTCTTTTTTATCTATTCCATAATGAAATACTAGCTGTGCAGGTATAGAAATAATTAACCACCCTACATAATTTTTGATAGGAGCAGTTAAATTTTCAAAAACCCAAAACCCCATTTGTGGGGCAACTGGCTCAATTAAAACATCTAATAAAACCATTAAAACTGCACCAAATAAAATTGATTTAAATTTACTGTGCCCAAAAATGTAAGATGAAAATGAGCCCGTAATGAAAGTTAAAATAATCCATTGAACTCCAATCATTATAGGGACTCCTAAAACTTTATATCCAAGATTATCTAGATAATTATATTCTCCAAAAATAATACCATAATTAACCCCCAGAGTTTCTGCAATCATTCCGATTAAAAAAATAAAAAGAATTGTAAAAATATTTTTGATTTCTAATTCTTTTTGATTGATAAAAAGTAAAACAAAAGAAATAAAAAGGTTAATTGGAGTAAATGAAATAAACCACTCTTTATTTCCAAAAGAAATTCCAATGAGTCCACATAAATGAAATAACCAGATGATAAAAACTGATATCCTTTCAGTTTGGTTTACAGGAATTAAAAAATTCATATTTTATTTTATCAAATTAGAAACAATTTTGGCTGAAAGTAAACAAAGTGGGATACCACCGCCCGGATGAACACTTCCTCCACAAAAATATAGATTTAATATTTTATTTGAAAAATTTGGATGTCTTAAAAAAGCTGAAATTTTACTATTACTAGAGGCTCCATATAAAGAGCCCAAATAAGATTGAGTGTTTAACTCCAAATCCTTAGGGTTATAAATTTTTTCTTTTTCAATAAAAGGCTCTATATCAGATTTTAAAATCTTATTAATTTTTTTTATTACATTTTTTCTAACCTTTTGAACGACAGTTTCCCAATTTTGATTTTGGTTGTTTGGAGAATTAATCATCACAAACCAATTTTCACAATTTTTAGGTGCATCGCATGAAATATCTTTTGATGTTATGTTAATATATACTGTAGGATCATTATGAATACTCATATTTTTAAATATAGATTCAAATTCTTTCTCATAATTATTTGAAAAAAAAATATTGTGTAAATCTAATTTTTTAAACTTTTTCTTTATTCCCCAATAAAATATAATTGCAGAACTTGATTTCTCTTGATTTAAAATAATGTTTGGTTTCTTATAACCATTCAAAAGTTTGTTATATGTAGGAACAATATCCATATTTGAAATAACATATTGAGAATAAAATTTCTGATTATCTGCCTCAACTCCAATAGCTTTATTTTCTTTAACCAAAATTTTTGAAACATTTTTATTAAAATTAAAAACAACTCCTTTTTTTTTTGCAAGTTTATATAAAGAATTTACTATTTCTATAATTCCTTTTTCAACTACAAAGGTCCCATATTCTTGCTCTAAATGTTGAATTAAAGTCATCATTCCTGGCGTTTGATATGGTGAAGACCCATTATAAGTAGCAAATCTATTGTAAAGCTGTACCAAATGAGGTTCTTTTAACTCAATTTCATTTACCTTATTCAAGGTTTTTTCAATTTGAAAAATATTTAAATTTAAAATTCCCTTTAATATATCCTTACTTAAATATGTACTTAATTTATGTAATGATTTTTCTAGAAATATTGATTTTGTCAAATCGTATTTCTTTTTTGCTTTATCTAAATAATTCAAAAAGTTAAATTTTGATACACCTAATTTTTTTTCAACTTCATGAGCAAATTTATTTTTATTAGAAAACGCAGATAATTTAGTTCCATCTTCCCAAAAATACTTACATGATATATCTTTTTTTTTGTAATTAAAATACTTTCTAGGATCTTCTCCTGTTAATAGAAATAGTTCATCTACAAAATGAGGCATTGTAAATAAAGAGGGGCCTGCATCGAATCTATATTTGCCCAAATTAAAGCTTGATATTTTTCCTCCTGGAAATGAATTTGACTCAAAAATCTCTACATCAAAACCTTTAGAAATTAATCTAATACTAGCAGCTAATCCAGCTATTCCTGACCCAATAATTATAACCTTTTTCAAATTGAAAAAAATTTTGATTGAGAGTTCAACAATTCAAATCGAGCAAATAGATCTTCTTTATACCATTTCCTTTTTCTTGTTTTTTTTACAATTTTAGAATGAATTCCTTTATTGTAAGCAAAGTTCTTAACAGAGTCAACACTATCCCATATACTAAAAGTTGCCTGTTGTATAAATGGCCATTCACCAATACCTTTAAACCACTCCACCCCATTGGCATTTTGAATTGCTAACGATGCCTCTGGAACAGATTTCCAAAACTCAAATAATTTATTTTTATTTAATGTGGCTCTGGTAATTATTCCAATTTTCCTTTCTTTATTAATTTCCTTTTTATTTATTATAAAGGGATTAATCCCATCCCAAAGACCATGACTTGTAATTGGACTTAAAAAGAAATCTTGTCTTGAATGTGCTTTCTTAGAAATTAATTTGGAATGATCGCTCTTATTAATAAAATCTTTTGCAAAAGATTCATTTTTCCAAACACATAAAATAGCATAAGTACTAAAATCTGGATACAAAGAAAACCCTTTACCTGATCCTGTCCCTAAAAGTTTAAAAAATGATAATCCAGGTGTTTTTGATAGTCCATCAAAAGCTAGTCTCATTTGGGTAAAAGCCCAAAATTTGTTCTTTTTATATTTTAAAAATGAAATAGTAGTTAACACAGATTTGCAGGCAAATCTATATAATAAAATGGGTAGATTTTTATCAGAAATTCTTATGGATCATAGTTAAATACTTTAAGCTATGAATTTAAAAGATTTAATATTTTATTTTTTATTTTATTAGATGCAAATGAAGCTTTAATTGCATTTATATTACAATTAATAAAGTTTTCTTTTTCCCATTTAAATTGCTTTGATAATAATGAATATTCTTTATTTAAATTTGTATCTGAAATGGTTCTTCCATCAGAATTAATACTAATTGAAATATTTTTTTTATAAAGCTGATTGATAGGATGGTCCGAATAATTATTATAAACTTTTGTTACAATATTGCTAGTATAACAAACCTCTAAATGAATTTCTTTTTCTTTTATTCTTTCTAATAAAGAAGGATCTTCAATACTCCTAACTCCATGCCCTATTCTAGTTGGCATTAGTTTATCTATAGTCTCTAAAATACTTTCTGATCCTAAAGCTTCACCAGCATGTGCTGTACAAAAAATATTTTTTCTATTTGCAAATTCAAATGCCTCAATATGATTTTTAAGAGGATACCCAGCTTCATCAGCTGCAATATCAAAGCCAACAACATTGGTCCCTTTGAAATCATGAACTAACTCAACCGTTTCCATAGATTGATTGGATGAAAAATGTCTTAATGTACATAGAATCAAACTTGCTTCAATTCCAGTTTTTTTTGATGTTATCTTAGTAATACTACTAATAATTTTAACTACTTGAGCTGAACTCAATCCCTTTTTTGTATGCAGTAGAGGTGCAAACCTAATTTCAGCATAAACAACATTATCTTTTTTTAATTGTTCAAAAAGATCTATAGTTACTAACTCTAATTCTTCTTTTGTTTGCATTATTTCAACAGCACGATCAGCACATTTTATATAATCATTTAAAGAATTACATCTAGAACCGATAAATTCATTTATATATCTAGATCTTGTAATTTTTGGATTAATTTTTTTAACTACATCATAACTTAATGAACAATCTAAATGAACATGTAACTCAACCTTATGATATTTACTAAAATTCATTTTCAGTTAATATAAAACAGTAAGTGATTGGGTTTATTATTATTACATTTTTGTACATAATATAAATTGCCATTATTATCATCACTAATATCTTTATAAAAATTATTTTTGATTAAAGAATTCACAAATTCTGGTGTTGTATTACTATGCCCAACTACTAAAATTGTTTTTCCTTTATTTAATTCTAAAAACTGATTATAATAACCTTTTGATGGTAAATAAGTTTGAATCTCTAATTGATTATATTTTGAAATAGGAAATGCTGTTTCCAAGGTTCTATATAAATTTGTTGAGTAGATCCTGTCAAACTTAATATGCTTTAGCACATCTCTCCATTTATTAGCTCTCAAAACTCCATCTGAGTTTAAATGAGGGTTTTTATCCCCAGAATTATCTCTAACTTTTTCTGCATGTCTAATTAGAAATATAGATGTGCAAACTTCATTTAAATTCTGAGAATATGAATATATACTATTAAAAAGAAAAATTATATAAAAAGCAGTTCTAATCATAAACTAAAATAATTCATTTTGGGAATTAACATTTTTTTTTCCTAAATGATCATATGCTAATTTTGTTACCTCTCTTCCTCTTGGTGTTCTAACAATAAATCCTTGTTGAATTAAAAATGGCTCATAAACTTCCTCTAATGTTTCCGAGCTTTCAGAAACCGCTGTAGATAAAGTATTTATTCCCACAGGACCTCCCTTAAACTTGTCAATTAGTGTTGTTAAAATTTTATTATCCATTTCATCTAAACCATGCTTATCAACATTTAAAGATTTTAAAGCAAACCTTGTAATTTCTAAATCAATATTACCGCTTCCCTTAATCTGAGCAAAATCCCTGACTCTTCTTAATAAAGAATTAGAAATTCTTGGTGTTCCCCTACTTCTTCCTGCAATTTCAATAGCAGCATCATTGTCAATTTTAATTTCTAAAATATCAGAACTTCTTTCGACAATAGTTGATAATAATTCTGTTTTATAGTATTCTAATCTATTATTTATACCAAATCTCGCTCGCATTGGTGCTGTTAATAATCCCGATCTAGTTGTAGCTCCAATTAAAGTAAATGGATTTAAATTAATTTGAACTGATCTCGCATTTGGACCTGATTCAATCATTATATCAATTTTATAATCTTCCATTGCAGAATACAAATATTCTTCAACTACAGGACTTAGTCTATGAATTTCATCAATAAAAAGAACATCTCTAGGTTCAAGGTTAGTTAGTAATCCAGCTAAATCTCCTGGTTTATCTAAAACAGGTCCAGACGAAACTTTAAGATTAACACCCAGCTCATTTGCAACAATATGAGCTAAAGTTGTTTTTCCAAGGCCAGGCGGTCCATGAAATAAAGTATGATCTAAAGCATCAGATCTTTGATTGCTTGCCTCAACAAAAATTCTTAGGTTATTTAGTATTTGATCTTGTCCAGCAAAATCATCAAAGCTTAATGGCCTTAAAGCTTTATCTAATTCTAATTCCTCATTATTAAAATTAGAATCTGTTGGATCTAAATTTTCATTCATTAAATCAAAGATAAGCAAAAAGCAAATCTGTATTTAATTTTAAAATTTATTCTAAACTAGTGTTCTGTAATTTCTTCTTTATCTCCAATTGGAACAGTCTGAGGGACAAAATCCTCTTTATGTCCTGGCTTACTATAATCATAGGCCCACCTAAAAACATGAGGAATTTCTCCCTCCCAGTTTCCATGTATATGTTTTATGGGTGCAGTCCATTCTAAGGTATTAGATTTCCATGGATTTTGGACTGTTTTTTGACCATAAAACATACTGTAAATGAAATTGTATAAAAATATTAATTGAGCAAATCCTGCTAATAATGCAAAAACAGTAATAATTACGTTAATATCAGCTAAATCATCAAAATATGGAAATGCAGTATTAGTATAATATCTTCTAGGAAGACCAGCCATCCCAATAAAATGCATTGGGAAAAACACGCCATATGCCGAAATAGCTGTTATCCAAAAATGTATGTATCCTAAATTTTTATTCATCATTCTTTTAAATAATTTAGGAAACCAATGGTATACACCTGCAAATAACCCATAAAGTGCGGATATGCCCATAACTAGATGAAAATGAGCTACAACAAAATAGGTGTCATGAACATTAATATCTAATGTGCTATCCCCTAAAATAATTCCTGTTAAACCACCAGTAATAAAAGTAGAAACTAAACCAATGGAGAAAAGCATTCCAGGATTAAATTGTAGATTTCCTTTCCATAGAGTTGCAATATAATTAAAAGCTTTAACTGCTGATGGGATTGCAATTAAAAGTGTAGTAAATGTAAATACAGAACCTAAAAATGGATTCATTCCTGAAATAAACATATGATGAGCCCATACAATTGTAGATAAAAATGCTATTGCTAAAATAGAAGCAACCATTGCTCTATATCCAAAAATTGGTTTTCTAGAATTTGTTGCAATTATTTCAGAAGTTATTCCTAAAGCAGGTAAAATAACTATATATACTTCAGGATGCCCTAAAAACCAAAATAAATGTTCAAATAAAACTGGTGATCCTCCTTGATAATGTAATACTTCACCCTGAACAAAAATATCTGAGAGAAAAAATGAGGTTCCAAAACTTCTATCCATAATTAAAAGTAATGCAGCAGACAATAAAACTGGAAATGATATTACTCCAATTATTGCTGTGACTAAAAATGCCCAAATAGTTAATGGCAGTCTAAATAAAGACATTCCTTTAGTTCTTAAATTAATTACAGTAACTATATAATTTAATGAACCTAATAAAGAAGATGCAACAAAAACTGCCATGGAAATTAACCACAATGTCATTCCTAATCCTGATCCAGACTGAGCTTGAGGAAGAGCACTTAAGGGGGGGTAAACCGTCCATCCAGCAGCAGCAGGTCCAGCCTCAACAAATAAAGATGCAAGCATAATAACACTAGATAGAAAAAAAAGCCAAAAAGAAAGCATATTTAAAAATCCTGATGCCATATCTCTAGCGCCTATTTGTAATGGAATTAATAAATTACTGAAAGTTCCACTAAGGCCTGCAGTTAAAACAAAGAACACCATGATAGTTCCATGAATGGTAACTAACGCTAAATATATATTTGGATCCATAACACCTTCTGGCGCCCACTTACCTAAAAAAATATCATAAACAGCAAAAGATTCTTCGGGCCATGCTAGTTGTAATCTAAATAATAATGACATTGCAATTCCTATAAAACCCATAAATAATACACCCGTTAATAAATATTGTTTGGCTATCATTTTGTGATCTTGACTAAAAATATATTTAGTTATAAAAGTTTCTTTGTGATGATGATCTTGATGAAAGTCTGAATTTTGATTTTTATCATCAAGTAGATCTCCAAATTCTTTTGATTCCATTTTTACTCTAATTCTATGATTTTCTTTTTCTTTCATTATTTAAAATCTAGTTATTGCATAATTGATGAAAATGCTGGTTGACTTGAAATCCATTTATCATAATCTTTTTCAGTATCCACTATAATTTTCATTTGCATATTGTAATGCGAAGTTCCACAAATTTTTGCACAAAGTAATAAATAATCAAATTGATATGGATCCAATGCTTCTTCTCCTTTAGCGAGTAGTTTTTGACTATTATCATACCTAATCTTATTAATCCTTTCAACCTTAGCAGCGATATCTGAATTCATTCTCATTTCAGCAGTGGTTTTTGTAGGGGTAAACGAAAACTCAGTAATCATTCCAGGAACACAATTCATTTGAGCTCTAAAATGAGGCATATAGGCAGAATGTAAAACATCTTGAGATCTCATTTTAAAAATAATTTTTTTATTTACAGGAATATGAAATTCTTGTGTTACTACAATATCATCCCATCCATTAGGGTCAGAAGAGTCAATTCCTACAGAATTTCTGCCATCAAAATCATTCAAAAATCTAACATTAGCATCTCCAAGTACATTGTCTTGTCCTGCATATCTTGCTTTCCAATTCCATTGTTGAGCATATAATTCAATTATCAATGCATCTTCATCTTGATCATCAAAATTCATTATGGCTGACCAAGTTACCATTCCATAAATAATTAAACAGAAAAATACTATAGCAGGTATTATAGTCCAAATTAGCTCTAGATTATTATCATGTGTTAAGAAAAAAGCTTTTCTGTTTTTTATTCCACGATACTTATAAGCAAAATAATGTAATACCGCTTGTGTAATTGTCTGAGCAAATAATATTATAGCAAAAGATATCCACATTAGGCGATCATATGTAACACCATGTTCTGAAGCAGAATCTGGAAGAAGCACCTTTGTATAATTCCAAAAACAGTATATAGTAACAACATAGATAAATACTAAAAAAGCAAACATTAACTTTCCTTGTAAATCATTATCTTTTTCAGTAGCTATTTGGGAATCTTCTTTTTTAATCCCCATATTACTTTGAGTTAATTGGTAAATTTTGCTAATTTGCCAAATAGCTATCCCCATTAAAAGTATTACCGCCGCTGTAAATAATCCTATCATATTAAATATTTAATAAACAAATTTTTCACTTTCTTTGAATAAAGGATCGCCAGACGGCTCTAAAGGAGCTTTTGTCAAAGTATTAAGAACAATATAAATAAACAATCCTCCAAAAAACAATATTCCACCGATTTCAGGAACTCCTATATACCACTGATCTCCAACTGTAGATGGCATAATCATATTATAAAAATCTATATAATGTCCAATTAAAATAACTATTCCTGTCGTTACTATAAACCAGTTTATTCTTTTATAATCACTATTCATAAGTACTAAAAATGGGAAAATTAAATTTGTAACAAGCATCCCCCAAAATGGCAAAGAATAATCTTCTATCCTTGTGATAAAATATGTTACTTCTTCTGGAATATTTGCATACCAAATAAGCATAAACTGAGAAAACCATAAATAAGCCCAAAAAATACTTACTCCAAACATAAATTTTGCTAAATCATGCAAATGATTATGATTTACTTTACTTAGATATCCTTGTGATTTGAGAAATATAGTTAAAAGAGCTATAACCGTTATTCCCGAAACAAACATACTAGCAAAAACATACCAACCAAAAAGAGTACTAAACCAGTGTGGATCTAATGACATTATCCAATCCCATGACATCATAGATTCTGTAACGATAAAAAACGCTAAAAATCCAGCAGATATTTTAAAATTCTTTTTATGATTAGAAATATCTTTTGATTTATCCTGAGCAATTGAAAATTTTCTAGAAAAATACCTATATAAATTCCAGCCTAATAAATAAAATATAGCTCTTGCAATAAAAAATTGTGAGTCTAAATATCCTGACTTTGCTTTAATAATTTTATCATGCTCAACTACATCAGGATCCATCCAAATAAATAAATGATTTAAATGCAGAGTACAAAGTATTAAAAAGATTATAATTATGATTGAACCAGGGAATAAGTAGCCTGTAATTCCTTCCATTACTCTATATAGTACTGGAGACCATCCTGCTTGTGATGCACGTTGAATAGCATAAAATGCTAGAGTTCCTAATGAAATTAGAAAGAAAAAAAGTGCAGCTACATAAAGTGCTGACCAAGGCCTATTACTTAATTGATGATAAACATGTTCATCATGAGAAACTGAATGTTCATCATCTTTATGATCTAATTCATTAATGTCTTCAGAATGATCTGAAGTGTGTTCTCCGTGGGAATTAGATGCTACTATTGCTTTTGATTCCTCAATCGAATGTGGAGCAGTGTAAAAACCATAACCCAAGCCAACTAATCCAATTATCATCAGAGAAAAAGAAAATATCTTAATATTTTTTGTAAGCTTATACATCAATTTTAACTATTAATAAAATCATTTTTATTTAACTAAATTCTCTCTTAAACTCATTACATATTGTGTTATTTGCCATCTTTCCTTTGCATCGACCTGACTTGAGTGTGAACCCATAAGATTTCTTCCGTACATTAAAACATGGTAAACACTTCCCTCAGTTATATCTCTATCCGCATAACTAGGGATACCCAAAAATTTTTCTCTTTTTGTCAAAATTCCTTGACCATCTCCTTTAGAACCATGACAAACAGCACAATATATTGTATAAAGTTCTTTACCTTGAGAAAGATTCTGTTCATTCTTTTCTAACGGAGATAATAAATTTGTTTTAGCTAAATCATAGCCTTCATTTGAATCCTGAAATTCATATGGAATCCAACCTCTAGATATAGTTCCCTCAACAGGAAGTTGTGCTTCAATCCCATTAGAAAATGCTGAAGACTCTTCGTAAGTTTCATAACCAACAGACTCATACATATTAGGAAAATACTGGTAGTTGGGTTTTGACGGATCAAAGCATGAAAACATGACAAGGCACGTAATAATAACAAAACAATAATTAATAACTCTATTCATGATTTATTTTTTTATTGATATGTACTTTAATATCCAAAACATCGGTTTTATTAATTAATTTTTTTAATTCTTTTTCATTACCATCAAATTTAATTTCAATCAGAAACTTATCATCAGTAGTTTCTGGCATTGGGTTTTCAGCTTTTTTGAAGGGCCACAATTTACTTCTTAAATAAAATGTAATTACCATTAAATGAGCAGCAAAGAATACGGTTAATTCAAACATTATTGGAACAAAAGCAGGCATGTTTTCTATATAAGAAAAACTTGGTTTTCCACCAATATTTTGTGGCCAATCTAATATCATTATATAATTCATCATCCAAATTGCAAAACAAAATCCAATACACCCATAAATAAATGATGTAATAGCAATTCTAGTGTCCTTTAAACCCAGAGCCTTTTCCAAACCATGTACAGGAAATGGAGTATACACTTCATCTATCTCATATTTAGCTGCTTTAATTTTCTTAACAGCATCCAAGAGCTTGTCGTCGTCGTCATATATAGCATGTAGTGTTTTTTCAGACATTTTTATCTCTTAAATTTTTATAGTTATCCCCCGACGTTTTTAAAATTGTTTTTACTTCAGCTTGAGATATTACTGGAAATGTTCTAGAATAAAGCAAAAACAGGACAAAAAAGAATCCTATTGTTCCTAAAAATATTCCAATATCAACAAAAGTTGGAGAAAACATCGTCCAAGATGAAGGCAAATAATCTCTGTGTAAAGAAGTTACAATAATAACAAATCTTTCAAACCACATTCCAATATTTACAACAATTGAAATAATAAATGAAAAAACAATACTAGTTCTTAGTTTCTTAAACCACATCAATTGTGGAGAAAAAACATTACAGGTCATCATAGACCAATACGCCCACCAATATGGACCAGTAGCTCTATTTAAAAAAGCATATTGTTCATACTCAACTCCAGAATACCAGGCAATAAATAATTCAGTTATATAGGCAGTTCCTACAATAGAGCCTGTTATCATTATAACAATATTCATCAGTTCTATATGTTGAATTGTAATGTAATTCTCTAAATTGGAAACTTTTCTCATTACTATTAATAGGGTATTCACCATGGCAAATCCAGAAAAAATAGCTCCTGCAACAAAATAAGGTGGGAAAATGGTAGTATGCCAACCTGGAATTACCGATGTAGCAAAATCAAATGATACAATTGTATGTACGGATAAAACTAGGGGAGTTGCTAACCCTGCTAAGACCAAAGAAACCTCCTCAAATCTTTGCCAATCTTTGGCTCTTCCGCTCCATCCAAAACTAACCAGACTATAAATCTTTTTTTGAAAAGGTTTTACAGCTCTATCTCTAATCATTGCAAAGTCTGGAAGTAAACCTGTCCACCAGAAAACCAGTGAAACTGATAAATAAGTGGAAATTGCGAATACGTCCCATAATAATGGAGAATTAAAATTAACCCATAATGAACCATATGCATTTGGAATTGGCAAAGTCCAAAAGGCTACCCAAGGTCTTCCCATATGAATTATAGGGAATAAACCTGCCTGAATAACCGAAAAAATAGTCATAGCTTCAGCAGACCTATTAATTGCAAATCTCCATTTTTGTCTAAACAGTAATAAAACTGCTGAAATAAGAGTTCCAGCGTGTCCTATTCCAATCCACCAAACAAAATTAGTAATATCCCAAGCCCATCCTACGGTTTTGTTTAATCCCCATACACCAATTCCTGTTGATATAGTATAAATTATACAACCAAGTCCCCATAAAAACAATATCATAGAAATAGAAAAAACTATCCACCATTGTTTATTAGCTTTTCCCTCCACAGCATTTGCTATATCAACTGAAACGTCATGATATGACTTACTCCCTGTTACGAGAGGTTTTCTAATTGATGCTTCATAATGAGATGCCATATTTTAAACTTATTTTTTTAAATATATAATTATGTTTCGTTTGTATTTCTAACTTTTACATGATAAAAAACATTAGGTTTTGTTCCTACGCTTTCTAGTAAATGATAAACTCTTTCACTTTCTTTTAGGACTGAAACCTGACTTTCTTTATCATTAATATCTCCAAACTTCATCGCTCCAGTTGAACATGCTGCTGAACATGCACATGTATCATTGAATTCTCCTTTTTTAACAGTTCTTCCTTCTCTTTTTGCTTTAAGAATAACTGCTTGAGTAGATTGAATACAAAAAGAGCATTTTTCCATAACTCCTCTTGACCTTACAACAACATCTGGGTTTAAAACCATTTTTCCTAAATCATCATTCATATTAAAATCAAACTCATCATTGTTATTATATAAAAACCAATTGAACCTTCTGACTTTGTAGGGGCAGTTATTAGCACAATACCTCGTACCAATACATCTATTATATGCCATATGATTTTGTCCTTGTCTTCCATGAGATGTTGCAGCAACTGGACAAACTGTTTCACATGGTGCGTGATTACAATGCTGACACATAACTGGTTGAAAAACTACCTGTGGATTTGCTGAAGGTTCTTCCATTTCTCCGAAGACAGAAAGGGAATCGTTTATACCACTAATTGCATCCTTTTTATCATTATCCTCTTTGAAAGAATCTTTCGAAGAATAATACCTGTCTATTCTTAGCCAATGCATATCTCTAGATTTCCTAACTTCTTGCTTACCAACAACAGGAACATTATTTTCAGCATGGCAAGCAATTACACAAGCCCCACAACCTGTACAAGCATTTAAGTCAATTGATAAATTGAAATGGTGCCCAATTGATCTATCAAATTCATCCCAAATATCAACATCTGGAGATGTAACTGGCGTTTCTATATGATTGAGAGAAACTTTTGGCATGTAATTCCATTCACTTGATTTTTTTGTATTAAAAACTTCAAGAGAAGTTTCTTTAATAATATCTCCTCTTCCCATCAAAGTATTGTGCAATTGAACACAAGCAAATTCATGATTATCATCAATAGATTCAATTTGAATATTTTGAAAGGAATTAAAATTCGTATATAATTTGAATGCATTGACTCCAACTTGCATCTCCTTTTTCATTCCACTTGTTTTTCCATAGCCAAATGCAAGTCCCATTGAACCCTTAGCTTGACCTGGTTGAATAATAACTGGCACCTTTAAAGTAACTCCATTTGACTTAATCTTTGCATAATTACTATCCAATGCTCCATTAGAAACATTATAATTTTTTAATCCAAGTTGCTTTGCATCTTGTTTTGATATAGTTAGATAGTTATCCCATGAAACTCTAGTAATAGGATCAGGGAACTCTTGAAGCCATGGATTATTTGCTTGTTGGCCATCACCTAAACCTGTTTTAGAGTATAAAACCATTTCAAAACCTACTGATTTAGAGCTTGAAAGTCTACTAGCAGAACTATTGTAATCAGAATATATGTTTTTAATTTGTGTTTTTTTATTTGACCTAAAAAACCCGTCATGTAATACCTGATTCCAACTGGAATTGTAAAGAATATTTTTATTCCAATTATCTTTAATAAAATCATAGTAACTACTTTCAGAACCCATCCATTTTAGTAAACAATCCTGAAATTGCATGGTGTCAAAAAGAGGTCTAATTGTTGGTTGAGTCAGACTGAAATTTTCACTAATCATCTCATTGTCTCCCCAAGATTCAAAATAATGAGGTGCTGCAGCTACCCATTTAGATTCTACAGCTGTTTCATCATTTTTCATAGAGAAACAAACAGAAAACTTAGTTTTTTTGATTCCAGAAATAAATTCATTAGAATTTGGCAATGTGTATGCTGGGTTAACTCCACACATTATTATTCCTTTAACTTCTTCACTATTTAAGTCCTTGATAAGCTTTAATACTTCTTTATCATTTCCTGATCTTATTAATGACAACTCATTCTTTCTAAAAGACAAACTTCCCAATAAATCATTAATAGCAAAAGTTAATAAATGAGCATCTGAATCATCTATTCCAGTTATAATAATTCCTTTATTACCTGCGTTTATTAAAGATTCTGCAATTTTTTTAATAGATAAATCTATTTTTTCTGGCAATTCACCAACGACATTATAACTAGAAATATATCCATAAATTTTGGCCAAAGCTATTTTTTGTTGGGTTGGCGTTAACATAATTCTTTTATCAGCATTTGCGCCTGAAATACTCATATTAGACTCTAGCTGAAAATGTTTTGACATTTTTGCTTTATTGCTTCCATCATTTAAAGGAACTCTTCCCTTAGCATAGCCTGTATCATGTCCTCCTCCTTGCCAATCTCCTAGAAAGTCTGCACCAACTGAAACAATTACATCTGCTTTAGAAAAATCATAGGATGGTAAAGCTCTTGTACCATAGGCAATTTCAAAAGCATCTAAAGCTTTTGATTCAGAAATAGCATCATAAACTACATGTCGTACATTGGGATACTTTCTTTTGAATTCATTAATAATTTTTAATGTTGATGGACTAGCAAATGTCTGTGTTAAAATAGCAACAGGAGAATCATTGGTTTTCATTAACTCTAATTCATCAATAATGTTTTTATTTAATTCATTCCAATTAATTTCTTTTCCCTCGTGCATTGGACCTTTTAATCTTTGACTATCATACATTGATAGTACAGAGGCATGAACCCTAGCATTTGCAGAAGATTTAACTTTTGCTTTTGTGTTATTTTCTATTTTTATAGGTCTGCCCTCTCTAGTTTTAACAAGTACATTGGCAAAATCAAATCCATCAGCAATGGAGGTTGCATAAAAATTTGCTATTCCTGGAACAATTCTATCTGGTTGAACAACGTATGGAATAGATCTATTAACTGGGCCCTCACAACTTGCAAGTGTGGCAGCAGCAGTACTAAATCCAAGATATTTTAAAAAGTCTCTTCTATTTGTGTTTGTACTTTTAAGATTTTCTTTTTTTGATAAAAATATATCTGAGGGTAATTTATTAATAAATTCCTTATTTTTAAGATCTTCAACCATCTCATTTTTAGATGATAATTCTATTTCACTTTTCCAATATTTTTTATGGTTTTCCATCAATTAAATATATTTTTTAATAATGACATTTTCCACATTCTAATCCTCCCATTTGAGCAACAGTGAGTTCTTCAACACCATACTTTTTGGATAATTCTTCATGAATTTTAGTATAATATTCATTGTCTTTCACCTTAACATTAGTTTCTCTGTGACAATTTATGCACCACCCCATTGTCAGTGGAGAGTGCTGATATAAAACTTCCATTTCCTCAACAGGTCCATGACATTTTTGACAATCAACACCTGCTACAGCTACATGTTGGGCATGACTGAAATATACAAAATCAGGAAGATTATGAATCCTAACCCACTTTACTGGTTCTGTATCTCCTGTATATGTTTGAGAATTTTCATCCCAACCTACAGCTTTGTAAAGTTTTTTAATTTCATTAGTGTAAAAATCTTTAGTATAACCTTTTTCTAAATCTTCTTCTCCATTATATTCAGCAATGTTTTCATGACAATTCATACATACATTTAATGAAGGTATTCCAGAATGTTTCGATTTCTTTGCAGAAGAATGACAATATTGACACTCAATCTGGTTATCCCCAGCATGAATCTTGTGCGAATAATGTATAGGCTGAATTGGCATATAACCTTGATCTACTCCAATTTGGAGCATATATTGAAATGAAAAATACGCACTAGATAATAACAAAAATATTACTGAAATTATAACTAAAAATTGATTTTGAAGAAAAGCTTTTACAATAGGCATGGCTTTTTTATTCTTTTTTTCATCAGCCACTAAACCATTTTGTAAAACAAGATTTTTTAATGTTTTATTAATAATAAATAAAAGAATTGTAAGAATAATTAAAACAAAAGATAGAAGAACTAAAATAATATCATTGGTTGAGCTAGAAGAAGTTGATTCAGAAACAGAACTAATTGTAGCTGCTACAGGCTTGGGGGGAATATAATCCGAATAAGCTAAAATATTATCAATGTCCTCATTTGAAAGTTGAGGAAATGCATTCATAGCAACTTTATTATATTCTTCGTAAATAGCAACGGCTTGTTCATCACCTGACTTAATCATTGCGGCGCTATTTTTAATCCAAGAATATAACCAGTCTTTTTCGTATTTTGAAGAAACCCCTCTTATAGCTGGGCCAATTAATTTTTTATTAAGCTTGTGACAAGATGCACAATTAGCATTAAATAAAGATTTACCTTTAGCAATATCAGGTTCTTGAGCAGAAATATTAAAAGAGAAAAGAACTAAAATACAAGCGAAAATTGTCATCAACCGAGTCTTAGAAAAGAGGTTAGAGAAACTTTTCAAAAATGTACTATTTTCTTTCACTAACAATTGAAAAAAATGTTTCAAATTTTGGGGTCAAAAATACAACACAAAAACCTTTTTATAAACCTTGCTTTAATCTAATTTTTAATTTATAATCATTCTAAATAAACATCAGCTTAAATGTAATAGATTTTGAAAAAAATAGCACTTATATTTGCTACATGATAAAGTCTCATAAATTCCTTTTTATTTTTTTTATATGCTTAAATTTAACTTACTCTTTTAGTCAAAAAGGCAATGTTAAATTGATTCAAAATCCCAAGTTAATTGAATTAATGAAGTTTAAAAAAGAAGTTAATATTGAGGCATTTACATCCGGTCAATACACAATTCAAGTATTTAATGGGAAATATGATGAAGGGACTGAATTAATGGATAAATTAATTTCTGAAGAGAAATTTGAAGATGTTATTTTTAGTTTTGAAACTCCTTACTACAAAATTAGAATCGGAAAATATGTTACAAAATTGGAGGCTATAAAAAAACTGCAAATCATAAAAAAAACTTTCCCATCAGCTTTTATATTAAAACCTAATTAATTATTTCATTTTCTTTTTAATTTCAACTTCAGAAAATGCTTCAATGATGTCTCCAATAATAACATCATTATAATTGTTGATTTGTATTCCACAGTCATATCCTTTTGCTACTTCTTTAACATCATCTTTAAACCTTTTTAAAGAAGCTAAAGTTCCAGACATCAAAACAACTCCGTCTCTAATTAGTCTTACACTAGAATTTCTGAAAATTTTCCCATCTTTTACCATGCAACCTGCAATTGTTCCAACCTTAGATATTTTAAAAGTTTCTCTTATTTCAGCATTACCTGTAATTTCTTCTTTGAATTTAGGAGAAAGCATTCCTTCCATAGCATCTTTAAGATCATTTATTGCATCATAAATAATAGAATAATTTCTTATATCTATTTCTTCCTTATCTGCAATTTGCCTTGCATTACCAGTTGGCCGGACATTAAATCCTATTATGATTGCATCAGATGCTGAAGCTAATAATACATCTGATTCTGTAATCGCTCCAACTGCTTTATGAATAATATTGACATGTATTTCCTCGGTAGAAAGCTTTTGAAAAGAGTCAGTCAATGCTTCAACTGAACCATCAACATCTCCTTTAAGAATAATATTCAGTTCTTTAAAATCCCCTAGAGCAATTCTTCTCCCAATTTCATCTAACGTTATATGCTTTTGAGTTCTAACAGATTGCTCTCTAACCAACTGTGTCCTTTTTACAGCTATTTGTTTAGCTTCTTTTTCATTTTCAAAGACATTAAATTTGTCTCCAGCTTGAGGGGCTCCATCAAGACCAAGAACAGAAACAGGAATTGAGGGGCCAGCTTCAATAATAGGATTTGCTCTTTCATCTTGCATTGCTTTAATTTTCCCACTATGTTGTCCAGCCAAAAGATAATCTCCAATTTTTAAAGTTCCTGACTGAACTAGAATAGTAGATATATAGCCTTTACCTTTATCTAAAAATGCCTCTACAACGGTTCCAGTTGCTCCCTTATTTGGATTAGCTTTAAGCTCTAGAAACTCAGCTTCTAATAGGACTTTTTCAAGAAGTTCATTAACTCCAGTTCCTTTAAGAGCAGAAAGATCTTGTGATTGAATCTTACCACCCCATTCTTCCACTAGTAAATTCATACTTGAAAGCTTTTCCTTTATTTTATCAGGATTAGAGTTTTCCCTGTCTATTTTATTTATTGCAAAAATTATAGGAACTCCAGCTGCTTGAGCATGACTAATTGCTTCTTTAGTTTGAGGCATTACATCATCATCTGCTGCAATTACAATAATAACTAAATCTGTAACTTGAGTTCCTCTTGCTCTCATAGCTGTGAATGCTTCGTGTCCTGGAGTATCTAAAAAAGTAATTTTTTGACCATTTTTTAACTCTACGTTATATGCTCCAATATGTTGAGTAATTCCTCCCGATTCCCCAGCTATAACATTCTCTTCCCTTATATAATCTAATAATGAAGTTTTGCCATGGTCTACATGCCCCATAACTGTTACTATTGGTGCTCTTGGAAGCAGATTTTCAGGCAAATCAACTTTTTCTTGAATTGATTCTTCAATGTCTGAAGTTACAAATTCGACTTCAAAACCAAACTCATCAGCAACAATAGTCAAAGTTTCTGCGTCTAACCTTTGATTCATTGTAACCATAATTCCTAGTGTCATACATGCAGAAATAATTTCAGTAGATGTAATTTCCATCATTGTAGCAACTTCTCCAACAGTAATAAATTCGGTAACTTTAATTATTTGTTTTTCAGCTTCATTTAATGCTAAGTCTTCTTCTGATTTTAACTTATGTGAATCTCTTTTTTCTTTCCTGTATTTAGCCCCTTTAGATGTTACTGATTTACCTTGAAGTTTTTCTAAAGTTTCTCTAATTTGTTTTTGAACATCTTCATCAGAAGGTTCAATAGAAATATTTTTTGTTTTATTTTGTTTAGTAAATTTTTTGTTAGTTTTTGGAACATCTTTGTTTATTCTAATTCTTTTCCTTTTTTGAACGGGGGGAGCTGAAGTTATTTTTTCAGGTTTTGAAACCTCAATTTTATCTAAATCTATTTTGTCACCTACTGTTTTTAATCCACTCAATTTTTTATATTGAGTTTTAATTTTTGAGTCTATTTTTTTATTTTCTTCAGCATCATTAATTTTATTTTCAGCTTTTGATTTTTCATTAATCAAAATGTCTTCATCATTTTCAACTTTAGAAACATTAGGGTTAAATTTTTCTAAATCAATTTTTCCAATTTGAACAGGTTTATTGATTGGTGCTTTTCCTTTAATTACAGTTCTTTTTATTTTTAACTTTTCCTCATTTTCCTTTTCTAGTTTAGTTCTTAATTCTTCCTTTTCTTTTCTTTTTTCTTCACTTAAATCATGAGATTCAACTTTACTTGATTTGTCTGAACTAAATTCTTCTAATAATAGATTATATTGATCAGATGTAATTTTTGTACTAGGCCTAGCATCTATTTGATGACCATTAGATGCCAGAAAGTCGACTGCCCTATCTAATGAAATATTAAATTCCCTTAAAACTTTATTTACCCTCGTTAATTTAACTTCACTCATATAAACTTTATTACTTATTCTGAGAATTCTGCACTTAAAACTTTTCTTATTTCAAGTATAGTTTCTTCTTCTAAATCTGTTCTTTTAACTAAGTCTTCAACATCTTGTTCCAAAACACTTTTAGCAGTATCTAATCCCGCTTTCTTGAGTTCTTCTAATACCCAATCCTCTATTTCATCTGAGAACTCTGTTAGTTCAACGTCTTCTTCAGCACCTTCTCTATAAACATCAATTTCATATCCCGTTAACTGACCAGCCAGCCTAATATTAAATCCTCCTCTACCAATTGCTTTTGATACTTGTTCAGGATCCATAAAAACTTCAACTGATTTGTTTTCTTCATTAATTTTAAGAGAGGAAATTTTAGCAGGACTCAATGCTCTTGTAATTAATAATTGTATATTATTTGTATAATTAATAACATCTATATTTTCATTCCCTAATTCTCTAACAATACCATGTATTCTAGAACCTTTCATACCAACACAAGCTCCCACTGGATCTATTCTGTCATCATACGAATCAACTGCTACTTTTGCTTTCTCACCAGGAATTCTAACTACTTTCTTGATAGAAATCAATCCGTCAAAAACTTCAGGAATATCCTGTTCAAACAACTTCTCTAAAAATTTTGGAGAAGTTCTAGACATTAGTATGGAAGGCTTGTTGCCTTTTAACTCAACGGATTCAATAATTCCCCTAATAGAATCTCCTTTTCTGTAGAAATCTGAGGGAATCTGCCTGTCTTTTGGCATAATTAGTTCATTTCCTTCATCATCTAATAGTATAACAACATTATGTCTTACGTGATGAACTTCTGCAGTATATATTTCGCCTATCAAATCAACAAATTGTTTGTATATAATTCCATTATCATGTTCATTTATTCTTGAAACTAAGTTTTGTCTTAAAGCTAAAACAGTTCTTCTGCCTAAATCAATTAATTTAACTTCTTCAGAAACATCTTCTCCAACCTCAAAGTCTGGTTCAATTTTTCTTGCTTCAGAAAGTGAAATTTCTTGGTTTTCATCCTCTACTGAATCATCTTCGACTACAATTCTATTTCTCCATATTTCCAAATCTCCTTTATCAGGGTTTATAATAATATCAAAATTATCATCATCTCCATATTTTCTTTTCAAAGTATTTCTAAAAACTTCTTCAAGAATTGACATAAGAGTAACTCTATCAATAAACTTTTCATCTTTAAATTCTGAAAACGATTCGATTAAGGCTAAATTTTCCATTTTTTATAATAATTAAATTCCATTTAATAAAGAAGGGGACAATGTCCCCCTTCAATTTTTCAATAATGCTGTGCGAATATACAAAATTCTAATATAAATTATAACATTCATTAGAATTAAGTAGTTGGCCTACTAGGGCTCGAACCTAGACTCTTCTGGACCAAAACCAGACGTGTTACCAGTTACACCATAGGCCAATATAATGCTCGGCAAATTTAACATAAAGTTTTTGCTGAACAAATTAATTATATTTAAAAAAAATCTTAAAAATTAAATAATTAATATTGTTTAAATTCGTTTTCCAAAATAAATATAACATGACTCTAAATAAGTTTGAGAAATGGAATAAAATCATTGCTGCCATTGCATTTTTAATAGCCTTAATAACATATTCTCTAACAGTAGAGCCAACTGCGAGTTATTGGGATTGTGCAGAATATATTTCTACATCTGCAAAACTTCAAATTGGCCATCCTCCTGGAGCTCCATTATTTCAAATGTTGGGAGCATTTTTTTCATCTTTTTCTACTGATTTAGATAAAATAGCATTTACGGTTAATATGATGTCTGTTTTTGCAAGCGCTTTTACTATTCTTTTTTTATTTCTAACTATAACTATTATTGGAAAAAAAATTCTAATTAGAAATTCTAATATTACTAATTCCAATGCATTTTTAATTCTTGGTTCATCATTACTAGGTTCTCTATGTTTTACATTTTCTGATAGTTTTTGGTTTAATGCTGTTGAAGCTGAGGTTTATGCTATGGCTACAATGATCATGGCATTACTTTTTTGGCTTGGATTTAAATGGGAAGAAAATATGGATAAAGAAGATGGAGATAAATGGCTTATTTTAATATCCTTTGTTGTGGGTTTATCATTTGGAGTACATTTTATGGGTTTACTAGCAATCCCAGCTATTGGGATGATATATTTCTTTAAAAAAAATCCTTCACCATCATTTAAAAGCTTTTTAGCTGCTAATATTATTTCAATTGCCATTTTATTATTTATTTTTAAATTATTATTACCCTCCACTTTAGGTCTTTTTGGAAACTTGGAAGTCTTTTTTGTAAATACTTTAAGACTGCCTTTTAATTCCGGAACTATTTTTTCAGGATTATTAATCATATTCTTTTTTTATTTAGGGATTAAAACTACAAGAGAAAAGAAATGGGTTAATACAAACACTTTTTTGCTTTGTATAATGTTTGTGTTTATTGGTTTTTCTTCTTGGCTAATGATCCCAATAAGATCTAATGCTAATACTGTTATAAATGAAAATGATCCCTCAGATGCTAGGGCATTACTTGCTTATTATAATTTAGAACAATATCCTGATACACACATTTTTTACGGCCCAATGTACTCAGATGCATATGCTGGACAAGATTCTGAAGAGCCCTACAAAGATGATAAGCCTAAATATGAGAAAGATCTCAAATTAAATAAATATATAATTGTAAATGATTGGGAAGATGGAAAAATAAATTCTAATAGTAATCATATAGGACTTCTTCCAAGAATGTGGAGCTCAGATCATGCATCTAATTACATGAAATATTTTGGATATCTTCCATTTACAATAAAACCTGAATATAAATCTGAAGAAAGTTTAGTTCAACTCGTAAATGAATTTAAATCAAGCTTAAATAAAGGAGATATTGATTCAGAAGGATATCACAAGTTTTTAACTCAGTACGGAGGATACTTTAATATTTCTAAACCAACTTTATTGTCCAATATAAAATACCTTTTTCAATATCAAATGGGTTCAATGTATTGGAGATATTTTATGTGGAATTTTTCAGGAAAACAAAATGATAAACAATGGAAATATGATCTTTTAAATGGCAACTGGATTAGTGGGATAAATTTTATAGATAAATTAAGACTTGGCCCCCAAACAAATCTTTCTGAAGATGTTTTGAATAATAAAGGAAGAAACAAATATTATTTACTGCCTCTAATATTAGGAATTATTGGGCTTTTATTTCTTTTTAATAAAAGTAAAAATCTCTTTTGGATTGTTACTTTATTATTTCTTTTTACTGGTTTAGCATTAAAAGTGTATGTAAATGAAAGAGTTTTTGAGCCAAGAGAACGTGACTATGCTCTTGTTGGTTCTTTTTATGTATTTTGTATTTTCATTGGTTTAAGTTCAATGTCTATTCAACTTAAAATAAAGTCTTTAATTAAAAATAAATTTTCCATTCCTATTACTACTTTATTATTAATGCTGGTTCCTTTTTTAATGGCATTTGAAAATTGGGATGATCATGATAGGTCTGACAGATATACTGCCCAATCTTTAGCCAAATCTTATTTAGATTCAATTGATGAAGGTGTAGATTCTATGATTTTTACAATAGGAGATAACGATACGTTTGCTTTATGGTATGCTCAAGAAATAGAAAACTATAGAACAGATGTTAGAACAATTAATACTAGTTTAATTGCGACAGATTGGTATATAGATCAAATGAAAAAAAGAACTTATAATAGTTCTCCAATTCCTTCTCAATTAGTTCATAAGCAATATGCGTATGGTGTAAGAGATTATGTTAAACATGAATCTATTATTGATTCTGTGAGATGGAATATAAAAGATTTCATGAACTGGATAGGAAGCGACCATCCTAGAACAAAATATAGCGACCTTCTAAAACAATATGGAGCTGATTTAAATAATGTTCCAAGATTCACTCAAAACATGATTTTTTATCCAACAAATAAAATAAGAGTCCCTGTAAATAAAAAAAATGTAATAAATAGTGGATTAGTTGATGAAAAAGATTCTCAATTAATAGTGGATTATATTGACATAAACCTACCTACAAGCGGATTATATAAAAATCAACTTTTAATGTTAGATATTTTGGCTAATAATGATTGGAAAAGACCAATATATTTTACTGGTGGGAGTTATAACGATTCTGAATACATGTGGATGAAAGATTACTTACAACTTGATGGATTAGTTTACAAACTAGTTCCAATTAAAACTCCCATTAATAAACAAAATCCATATGAACTGGGAAGAATAGATTCTGATTTAATGTATAAAATTGTTAAAGGATGGGAATGGGGTAATTCCAATAGTGAAAAAATTTATCATGATCCAGAAACAAGAAAAAATAGTATTTCATTCAGAGGAAACCTTCATAGATTAGCTCTGCAACTAATTAAGGATAATGAAAAAGTAAAAGCTGAGGAAATTTTAGATTTATCATTGGAAAAAATGCCTGTCAAGTATTTTGGATTTTATAGTATTTTAGAACCTTATGTTTCAACCTACTATAAATTAAGTAAATATGAAAAGGGGGATAATCTTTTTGATAAGCTTTCTGAAAAATATAAACAAAATTTAAATTACTATTCTAAATTATCTAAATCTAAAACTTCTAAATTTTCTATTTATAGCTATACTGAAAACATAATAACTGATACAGAAAGGTATCGGACTTTAGTTGAATCTGTTTTAATTACAAACAATATTAATTTTATTGGTAAAGCAATAGAAAATTTTATATCTAGCACTAATTTTGTTAAAGAAATTTATGGTGATTATGAATACTTTACTTTATTAATTCCTTTTGTAGAGCATTTGTATAAATCTGCAAACTCAAATTTATCAAAAGATATATATGTCAATATCTCTAATGAGCTAAAAGACAGATTAAATCTTTTTGCTGAAATGCCCCAAGAAAACAAATCTGAATATGTGGAAAATATTGCTAATAATCTATTTGACTTTACTAGGATTTTAAATGTTCTTAAAAAATATGAAGTTGATAAATTATTTATTAAATCTGAGATTGAATCATTTATGAAAATTAAGGAAAAGTTAACAAATTAAATAAAATCCTTAATTAAATTAATTAGAGTATTGGCGTCTTGTTCTCCACTTTGCCTCCATACCATTTCTCCCCCCTTGTAAATCATTAAAGTAGGTAATAGTTTAACTCTAAGAGCTTCTGCTAATTCACTATTCTTATCTACATTAATTTTTATTACTTTTCCTTTATCACCAATGGCCGCTGCAACATCTCTTAAAACAGGATGCATAGCAGATGAGGAATCATTGTCATCAGTATAAAAATCCAGCAAAATTGGAACTTCTAAACCTATTAACTCTCCAAATTTTGACATAAATCTAGATTAATTTTAATACAAAAGTAACATTTTTTAAAAAATTAGACATTTTTGATCTAATTACATAAATTGATACTTAACTTGTTGATACTTCATTAAATACCAAAAGCATTAGTTCTGTAATTTTGTTTTTAATATTGATTTTTTAAAAAAAACAAGCTATCTCATGTGTATATTTTTTAAATTTAGAAACCTATTGATAATTATAAAATGTCATCTAAAAAGAAATTATTTTTAATTGATGCTTATGCTCTTATTTTCCGAGGATATTATGCATTTATTAAAAACCCTAGGATTAATTCCAAAGGTATGGATACAAGTGCTATAATGGGTTTTATGAATTCCCTCTTGGATCTAATTAAAAGAGAATCGCCTGATTACTTAGCAGTAGCATTTGATAAAGGTGGCTCGAGTGACAGATTAAAAATCTTTAAAGAATATAAGGCAAACAGAAGTGAAACGCCTGATGCAATTCAAATTGCTGTTCCATATATTGAAAATATTTTGAAGGCTATGCAAATACCTATTTTAGTAAAAAGAGGGTATGAGGCCGATGACATAATAGGAACTGTTGCAAAAAATGCTGAAAAATATAATTATGAGGTTTTTATGGTAACCCCAGATAAAGATTTTGCTCAATTAGTGTCAAAAAATATATTCATGTATCGACCAGCTAGAATGGGTAATGGAATAGAAATTTGGGGAGTTGAAGAAGTAAAGAAAAAATTTGAAATATCACATCCATTACAAGTAATTGATTTTTTAGGAATGATGGGAGATTCTGTAGACAATATTCCTGGATTACCCGGAGTTGGAGAGAAAACTGCGAAAAAATTTCTTGCTGAATATGGTTCAATGGAAAACCTTTTAGCTAACACAGATAAAATAAAGGGAAAACTAAAAGAAAAGATTGAATTAAACAAAGAGAAAGGGCTTCTTTCTAAAAAACTTGCTACAATAATTTTAGATGTTCCTATTAAATATGATCTTGAAAAATTTAAATTGAAAGGTCCTGACATAAAAAAAGTTAAAGATATATTTTCTGATCTTGAGTTTAAAAGAATGACAGAAAATTTTATGAAAATTTTTTCGAATAAAGAGGATTTAACTAGGTTGCCAGATTCTCAAAAAGAAGTTCAGTATGATTTATTCAATAGCCCAGGGATATCTCCCGATATTAATATTAGAAATTTAACAAATTCTGAAAAAGACAAACACTTTTATCAAAAAATTAATACCACTCTTGGCGCAAAGCTATTATTTAAAAAAATTTCAAAACAAAAAAAGTTAGGTATTGATCTTAAAAAATCTATTATTAACAATAATATTTTTGGAATTTCATTTTCTTGGGCCAGAAAAAAAAGTTATCACTTAGAATTAGATAAAAATTCTGATTTAATTAATTTTTTAAAGATAGTCTTTGAAAAAAAGGATATTACATTAATAGGCTATGACATTAAAGAAACTTTGAAATATTTCAATCAAATTGGTATAATCATAAATTGTAAATGTTTTGATACAAAAATTGCCCATTATTTAATTAACCCTGATATAGGACATGATTTTGAGATAATTTGTGAATCGTATTTAAATTTTAAGACATCCTTTTCAAAGGAAACTAAATTAGAAAAACCTTCTATTTATTCAATGGAGAAAAGTGAATTAAATTTTCAATTAATAGATTTATTGATTAAGGATTTAGAAAAAGCCAAATTAATTGACATATTTGAAAATTTAGAAATGCCATTATTAAATGTTTTGGCATCCATGGAATCATGTGGAATCAAAATAGACTTGAATTTTTTAAAAAGATTATCTATAAAATATAATAAAGAACTTATAGAAATCGAAAAAAATATTTTTAAACAATCCAAAGAAAATTTTAATCTTGCATCGCCAAAACAATTGGGAGAAGTTTTATTTGAAAAACTCAAAATAATAGAAAAACCAAAAAAAACTAAAACAGGACAATATTCTACCTCTGAAGAAGTCCTTTCAGCAATGGCAAAAGACCATGAAATAGTTGAAGAAATTTTAAACTGGAGATCATTACAAAAATTAATAAGCACCTATGTTGATGCTCTTCCAAAACAATTAAATAAGAATAGTTTAAGAGTTCATACTATTTTTAACCAAGCCGTAGCATCAACTGGAAGGTTAAGTAGCAATAAGCCTAACCTTCAGAACATTCCAATTAGAACAAAAAAAGGAAGAGAAATAAGAAAGGCATTTATATGTGAAAATAATGATTATATAATGCTTTCCGCAGATTACTCCCAAATTGAGTTAAGAGTTATTGCTTCACTAAGTAATGATTCGAATATGATCTCTGCCTTTAATAATAATGAAGACATCCACTCTTCAACTGCTGCAAAAATATTTAATGTTAATATAAATAAGGTTTCAAGAGATCAAAGAAGTAATGCTAAAACTGTAAATTTTGGAATAATTTATGGAGTTTCTGCTTTTGGTCTAAGTAACCAAACTAATTTAACTCGATCTGAATCCAAATCTTTAATTGAATCCTACTTTACAGCCTATCCTAATTTAAAAAAATATATTTCGAGTCAAATAAATTTCGCAAGAGAAAATGGATATGTAGAAACAATTTTAGGTAGGAAAAGATATTTAAGGGATATTAATTCAAGAAATCATTTTGTTAGAGGAGGTGCCGAAAGAAATGCTATAAATGCACCAATTCAAGGTAGCGCAGCAGATATTATAAAACTAGCAATGATTAAGATTTCTAAAAAAATAACAACTAATAATTTTAAATCAAAGATGTTAGTTCAAGTTCATGATGAATTAATTTTTGAAATTTTTAAACCAGAATTAAATGAAATGAAAAAATTGATTAAAGAAGAAATGGAATCTGCATATACTTTAAATGTTCCTTTGGTTACAGAAATTGGGACAGGAAATAATTGGTATGAGGCTCATTGATTTTTTTATTAATTCTTCATTTGTAGATTTCATTTATTATTGTAGATTTGCAGGCCAATAAAAGAGGAAAAAAATTAGATACAACAATATTTTGGATTCACTAAATTACAAAACAATATCGGCGAATAAGAACACTGTTGAAAAAAAATGGGTTTTGGTTGATGTTTCTGAACAAACTTTAGGAAGAGCTTCTTCAAAGATTGCTAAAATTCTTAGGGGAAAATATAAACCTAGTTTTACTCCTCATGTTGATTGTGGTGACAACGTTGTAGTAATAAATGCAGAAAAAATAAATTTATCAGGTAATAAATGGGACAGTAAGCAATACATAAGATATACTGGATATCCCGGTGGTCAGAAATCTTTAACTGCTAAGGAATTATTTGCAAAAGACCCTGCAAGATTGATTGAAAAATCTATAAAAGGGATGTTGCCAAAAAATAAGTTAGGAGCACAAATTTTTAGAAACTTGAAAGTTTATGTTGGTGAAAATCATAAACAAGAAGGTCAAAATCCAATTGCGATTAATTTAAACGAATTAAAATAATATATGGAAGTAATTCACAAAATAGGAAGAAGAAAAACTTCAGTTGCTAGAGTGTACATGTCAAAGGGAGATCAAAATCATACAATAAATGGAAAAAGTTTAGAGGAATATTTCCCGACTCCTATTTTACAATCCAAAATAAAAAAACCTTTCGAATTAACTGATAATTTATCAACATTTAATATTAAAGTAAACGTATATGGTGGTGGAGTAAATGGTCAAGCTGAATCTATAAGATTAGCTATTTCAAGAGCTCTATGTGAGGTTAATGAAGAATATCGTCCTTTGTTAAAAAAAGAAGGATTATTAACGCGTGACCCAAGGATGGTTGAAAGGAAAAAATTTGGTCAAAAGAAAGCAAGAAAAAAATTCCAATTCTCGAAAAGATAATTATACTTTTCTTGAAGGGATTAAGTTCATATAAATATTGAAAACCTGTTGTCGTATTTCGCTATGCGAAAATTAGTTTAGCATCTAAATAAATATGTATTTATAAAACCCCTGTTTATTGCTAATCATACGGAACGTAAACTAAAAAAAATGACAAAAATTGAAATTAAGCCTCTATTGGAGGCCGGTGTTCATTTCGGACATCTTACTAGAAAGTGGAATCCTCATATGGCTCCTTATATTTTTATGGAGAAAAATGGAATTCACATTATCAACCTTTACAAAACTTCATCTAAGCTTGAAGAATGTTCTGAAGCTTTAAACAAGATTGCTTCATCTGGAAGAAAAATTCTTTTTGTAGCTACTAAAAAACAAGCAAAAGAAATAGTCTCTAATGCAGCCAAAGAGGTAAAGATGCCATATATAACTGAAAGATGGCCAGGAGGAATGTTAACAAATTTTGTTACTATCAGAAAAGCTGTTAAAAAAATGTCAGCTATTGATAGAACTAAACAAGATGGTACATTTGAATCCCTTTCTAAAAAAGAAAAGCTTCAAATTGATAGGCTAAGATCAAAATTAGAAAAAAACTTAGGTTCTATTAATGACATGACTCGTCTTCCAGGTGCACTGTTTGTAGTTGATATTAGAAGAGAACATATTGCAATAAGAGAAGCTCAAAAATTAAATATCCCAATTTTTGCTATGGTTGATACTAATTGTGATCCTAGAGAAGTAGATTATGCTATACCTTCAAATGATGATGCTTCTAAATCAATAAATTTAATTCTTAGCCATATTACTGAAGGAATTAAGGAAGGTTTATCTGAAAGACAAAAAGAAAAGGAAATGAATAAAATAATTGAAGAAAAAAAGGAAAAACAGGAAAAACAGGAAAAAGAAGATAAAGAAAATAAAGAAAGTTCAGATACTAATAGCATAAGCACTAGTAATAATGGTAAAGAAGAGGAAATAAAATCTGATGAAAAAAAGAAAAGAATCAGAAAAAAAATAACAACTAAAAAAGAAAAATAAAGGATGGGAAAAATAACTGCTTCTGAAGTTAATAAGTTAAGAAAAATGTCTGGTGCTGGAATTATGGATTGTAAAAATGC
>MDSV01156103.1_pt1 | contig 51238 bp, 56 predicted proteins | sample 810851 | NCBI WGS metagenome assembly MDSV01 (sample SAMN05326640, study PRJNA326480) | marine metagenome | isolation source: seawater | place: Atlantic Ocean: North East | collected 2012
ACCAGTGACTTCTACCCTGTCAAGGTAGCGCTCTAAACCAACTGAGCTAAACACCCATAGTATTTAAGACAATTTATTTTAATTTGTAATCACTTCTGAAATTCATTAGGATATTAATGCCTACGAATATAAGGTTCTTTTAAATAAATTTTATTTTTAATTGAACCATATAAGTTCAAAATAAATCATACAATATAAGCTGCTCTCGCTAAATACTTTTAGATTTTGAAATATAAACCCAAGATTTCTTACCTGATTTTAAGATTGTTTCTACCCTTTTATAATCATCAACTTCATAATCATCAGCTTTTAATAGTTCGGCAGAGGAAATTTCATAAACTGTCCCTTTTACTTCATCGGAAAGATCACCAGAGAAAATAAGAATTGGATGAAATCTCTCTTTACTAGAATTAATAACAGTTAAATCCTTAATTTCTATTTTTTTAAGTTTATATCCAGTTATTAGATCTTTTTTACCATTCAATAATCTTCCGAACGAATCTAATTGAACATTATCTTTTTGCAAAGTGCCATATGAAAAAATATATTCCATTACCTGATAACTTTACTAGTGCTTTTTAAATTACGGTTAATAACAATCAATATAAAAATACCCTATAAAATTTTAGATATTATTTTTGTTTAGGGCTTGAGTATATTTTTAGACTTAAGTAGTTTTATCGCATGAACTGACATTCTTAGGAACCTTGAATTAAGTAATATTTTAGACTACCATTCATGAACAATAAACTTATTAGATGAAGTTATATATGAACAACCAAGGGGTCTTTTCCAACAGTGAGTATGAGTAAAAATAAAATTTTTTTTACCATCCAATTCTTCAACAATTAAATCTGTTCTGAATAGTTTATACTTTGCTATTTCTCTTGAGAAATAATTTCGGTTTATTTTCTGCCACTCTTTTTGTCTTTGTTCAGATTTTATAGACATTAATGATTGTGATCCTCCCTCGCTAATTACTAAACTATCAATTTCCCTGGATGTATAAGATCCAGTTTGAGAAGAAACCTTTATAAAAATTAAAATGCTAATTATAAAAAGTAGCTTTTTCATTAGAATATTTCTAGATCACAATATATGAATAATGGAAATACAAATAAATAGATTGCTAATATTTAGACTATTGCTTTTAATAATCGTCAATATCTTAGGAATTTATAAAAATCTTTTTCAATAATTGCTATTCTTATTATCAAAGAACCTCATGTGATATTTTTAACTTTGTTAGATTATGAAAAGGACTTTGATTTTATCTTCTTTAATTAGCTTATTAATTTACTGTAATAATACTGAAGTTATTATTGGACAACCTCTTGTTAAATTGGAAACGGTAGAAGTTTATTTATTGAATAAATTGAATGATTCAAGAGGATATTGTATAGATATACAAGGCCATAAAACCAATGCAGATGTTAATAAAGGACTCCAATCCCATTCTTGTTATTCATATCAAGGAGAAATTTCTGTGGATCAGAGTTTTGATAAATTTAAAATAAGTGAGAATGAGTTTTATATTCCTTATTTTAAGGTTTGTATGGAAGCCGAAAAAATTGAAGAATCATCAAGCTTAATATTAAACACCTGTAATAAAAAAAATAAACAAAAATTTACTCTTCAAAATGACGGAAAAATTCAACCGTTAAGTGATTTAAATTTATGCTTAACTGCATCGGAGAGCTTTAGAGAAGGTGGTGGTGGAAATCCAGTTCATTTAATTCGTAAATTAAGCCTTCAAATTTGTGAGGAAAAATTTTCTTATCGTCAAAAATGGGGTATTAGAAAAAGTAATTAAAAAAGGATTCAAGTTAAAATATCTAAATTGAGGAAACAAATACTAATTGATAGCCACCAGGTGGCTAATGCATTTAAGACTATTTCTTGGATTTTATATTTTTAATACTCGACCCCTTAAAAACTAATTATGAAAGAAAAATTCAAAAAATTTAGATTTATAGTTCTACTGATTCCATTGGGTCTTTTCATACGATTTGTTGACCAAAAAGTAATCCAAGATGACTTTTTATCTACAAATGCGATTGAGGATCATTACATTTTTATTGTAAGTTTGGTTGTAATAGTAATGGGTTTATTGGCAGCCATATTTTACTTCGACAAACAATCCGATTCATCCGAACTGAAAATGCAGCATTTCGATATCGATGAAATCCAAGGGTTCTCAAAACTGTATCGTATCAATCTGATCAATAGTATTACTGGCTACAAGTCAGCCAATATGATCGGCACAAAATCCAGCTTAGGAAAAGAAAATGTAGCTATTTTTAGTTCCATCACTCATTTGGGGAGCAATCCAGCTTTAATTCACTTTACCTTACGCCCCAATATTGTCGCAAGTGACACATACAATAATATAAAAGAAAATAAAGTCTTTACTGTAAACAACGTGACATTAAATCAGGTTGAACAAGCCCACCACAGCAGTGCAAAATATGATGAAAATATTTCAGAGTTTGATCAAACATTGTTAGAACCAGAATATAGGGTTGATTGGCATGCTCCTTTTGTTAAAGGCTCCCCAATTGCTTTGGGATGTAGTTATTTGAATGAATACGAAATCAAAGAAAACGGTTGTGTATTGATCATAGCGGTAATAGAACATATTTTTGTAGAAGATGAGCTTCTCCAAAAAGATGGCTGGGTGAAATTAGAATCGGGAGAAGTGGTCGCCATAAATGGGCTTGATGGATATGCCCTTCCGAAGTTAAAGAAAAGATTGGAGTATGCTCGACCTAATGAAATCAGAAGAAAAGCTAAAAGCTGAGATGTACTTTATCGATGATGACATAATGCAATATGCTGAAAGCCACACTCAGGATGAATCTGAATTGCTAAAAAAACTTCATAAAGAAACTCATCAAAAAATATTAAAACCCAGAATGATCAGCGGTCCATTCCAAGGAAGGTTTTTAAGTTTTTTGTCTCATTTGACTCAACCCGAAAATATACTTGAAGTAGGCACTTATACTGGCTATGCAACACTTTGTTTGGCCGAAGGCTTGATAAAAAATGGTGCCATCCATACCATAGAAATCAACGAGGAATTATTTGATTTTTACAAAAAATATTTTAATAAGAGCATTTATAGAAATCAAATCTTCTCACATCAAGGAGACGCAAAAAAAATCATTCCGAAACTTGATTTTAATTTTGATTTAGTTTTTATTGATGCGGACAAAACTAACTACAGTCATTATTTTGATCTCATCCTTCCTAAATTAAACCCCGGGGGAATAATCATTGCCGATAATGTTTTATGGAGCAGGAAAGTACTCCATAAAAATATTCCTGATAATGATGCCGAAACCTTGGGGCTGAAAAGTTTTAACGATAAAGTTAAGGCTGAAAAAAAAGTAGAAACATTACTGCTTCCAATAAGGGACGGTCTGATGATTTGTCGAAAAGTCTAAAGGTCTCTTTTAATGGAGTCCGTCAACTCATCAAAATCTTCCTTGACCTTATCGACTTGGTTTTTCAATTCTTTGCCTACCGCACCTGCAGGATTATTTTTATCTACAGATTTTTGTATTTCTGTTTTAATTTCATTTGTAGCACTCCTCACCTGATTAACCCCCTTGGCCAATTTTTTTGCAATAGAAGGAATCTTATCTGCGCCAAAAATAAGCAGTACGATAAAGAATATAAAAACAATTTCAGCACCACTGATAAAAAGAAACATGGGTTATTTTTTGACAAAGATATAAAATGGAAAGTAACTGATAACGTATGTAAAATCGAAATCAAATCATAGTCCTCCTCAATAAAAACTATTAATCTTTCATCTTGGCTTTAAATTGATCAAATTCGGACATTTCTTCGATTTTAGGCCAACTATTATTAGAATGATCTATGTCAGCGGTCTCTTTATCGGGATCAACCTCGATCCTGATGATTTCCTTGTCCGTTGCGATAACCTTTTTCATTTCATTGTCATTTTTTCGCCATACCTGAACCGGGTAGTTAACACGTTCTGAAGAACCATCAGAATAAGTAAAGTCTACAATAAGAGGCATTACTAGGCCTCCAGGTTTTTCGAAAGTAATTTCATAAAAATTTTTGGGAATCTTTATTAATGATTTAGAATCACTAGAATTTTGATCTATATATGATTTCAGAGCCTGGGAGTGGTCGACAGGGGTTCCAGATTTGTAATCCGACTTGAAGTCTTCGTTATCTTCTACCATTGTATAAACTACCGGAGGCAAATCAGCCTGAGTCATGCCATAATTTCTGAGCATTTCCAAAACTTCTTTGCTTGGTTGATCGGAAACAAAAAATTGTTTAACCCCCTTTACACCAATATCTACAAAGTCTGTAGTATAAAACCACCCTCTCCAAAACCAATCTAAGTCTACTGCAGAAGCATCCTCCATTGTTCTAAAAAAATCTGCAGGAGTAGGATGTTTGAACATCCATCTTTGGGCGTAAGTTTTAAAAGCATGATCAAACAAGTTTCTACCCATAACGGTTTCTCTCAAAATATTGAGTGCAGTAGCAGGTTTTCCATAGGCGTTAGGCCCCAATTGATAAACATTTTCGGGATTGGACATGATGGGTGCGATAAAGCTCTGATCCCCCGACATATAATTTACAATAGCCTTGGGTTCTCCCCTTCTGGAGGGGTATTTATCCAAGCCTTTTATAGAACTGGGATGGGTTTTGCCAAACTCCTGCTCTGCGAGGTACTGCATAAATGTATCAAGTCCTTCGTCCATCCAACCCCATTGCCTTTCATCAGAATTGACGATCATCGGGAAAAAATTATGTCCAATTTCATGGATGATGACACTGATCATACCAAATTTTACAGCGTCTGAATAGGATCCGTCTTGATCGGGACGTCCGTAATTCCAACAAATCATGGGATACTCCATCCCTTGGTTTTTGGCATGAACAGATACCGCCTTTGGATAGGGGTAATCAAAAGTATGATGGGAATAGGTTTTTAGGGTTTGAACAACCGCTTTGGTGGAATACTCTTCCCAAAGGGGATTTCCTTCTTTAGGATAGAGGGATACTGCCATCACGTTCTTCCCTCCCAATTTGACAGCCATCATCTCCCAAATGAATTTTCTGGAAGTCGCAAATCCAAAATCCCGGACGTTTTGCGCTTTGAATTCCCATATTTTTTTCTTTTTTGAAAAGCTTTTTTCTCGCTCTATGGCTACCTCCTCACTAACAATAATTACCGGTTTGTCAAAAGAAGTTTGGGCTTGACGATACCTTTTGAGTTCTTCACGTGAGAGGACATCTTTTGGATTTTGCAACTGACCAGTAGCCTCGACCACGTGATCGGCTGGAACGGTCAACCTTACGGTATAGTCTCCGAAATTAAGTGCAAACTCACCATTACCCCAAAACTGATGGTTTTGCCATCCCTCAACATCGTTGTAAACGGCTAATCTAGGAAAAAATTGAGCGATTACATAGGTACGATTATCATCTTTCGGAAAATACTCATATCCCGAACGAGCACGATTTTCTATATGGTTGTTAATGTTGTACCACCACTTAATTGAAAATTTAAATTGGTCTCCACTTTTTAATGGTTGGGGTAAATCTAACCGCATCATGGTCATGTTAATGGTGTGTTTTATTGGGGATCCATTGGAGTCCTTTACCCAATCGATATTAAAGCCCCCATCAAAGGGCTCTTTAAAAAAAGTGTTAACAAAAGTTTCTACGCGAAGAATGGGTTCCGCACCTTCACCATTTTTTTCCAAGGCCGGAGCATCTTTTTTTCGTATGTTTTGATCCAACTGAATCCACAAATAACTCAAATCGTCTGGAGAATTGTTGAGATAAGTAATTTCTTCCTCACCGTATATTTTTTTGTTTTCGTCATCCAACTCTATATCCATGACGTAATCTACCTTTTGTTGATAATAGTCTCTACCGGGAGCGCCAGAAGCAGTTCTAAAACTGTTGGGAGTGGCTAACTCGTCTTTTAGCTGCTTGAATTTATTATTATTGGAATGCCCACGAGTAGAAAGAGAGTCAGCAGATGTTTGCGCGTTAAAAGGAAGCTGAAATAACAAAAAAGAAAGAAAGAAAAACCTGAATTTGATAATGTTCATAATGTTGGGTATTTAAAAGGGGTAATTTAGTGCAATTTTTAAAATCTGTTAATTCTTCAAATCAAAAAAATCATTTGGTACTTCAAATAAGGATTTTGAGGAAACCGCCAAAAAGCTTTTTCTTTTGGAAGAAACCTTAAGATGAATGATGTTTTTTTGATCAGGTAAATAATCAAAGAAAATGGTGTTTTTTATGCTGAATTGTGACATTACAGAATCCATTTTTAGTTCCATATAAGCTACTAAAACATCACTTTTGTATACTTTTCCTAGAAAATCAAAATCCATTATTTTTCCCTGGGATTTGAAAGTAATGTTTTTTCGAAAATAGTCTTCGACCAAACTGTCGATATCATCCTGAGAAACCTCCGGTATCAATTTGGTCTTTTTGTTGCCGAATTGTTGGAGGACAGACTCAAAATCATCGAGAAAAACCTGTGTTGTGATTTGTATCGATTTTTCCTCGGGCACAAACCGAATCGAAGTGGTCGAAACATAAAAATTATGGAAAGAAACTGCCCCCAAAAGACTGCATAAAAACCCAAAAAATAACTTGGTCATTTGGAGCTTAATTTATCACGATAATTTTGACTCTCAGAAATCAAATAATCAATCAATTGAAATTGCTGACCGGTTTTGAGTAATTTTTTAGAGGGTAAATTTTTATCTATATACTCTAAAAAACCAGTAACTTGATCGTTTTTAAGTGCAAGATCATTAACAAAAAACTCATTGCTAAATACATAGATAAGTATTTCACTGGGTTTTAATTTTTGTTTTTCTTCTTCCGATTTATTGCTTACGGCTTTGGCAATCAATTTTGCAACATTGATTATATTAATGCCGTTCTTGAGTTGCCCCTGAGTGACTATAGTGTTTTCTAATTTTGTCGATTTGTCTATGTTGTAGTCATAGCCTTTAAACTCTTCTTCTTTAAGGTCAAGGAACTTTTCCATATTTTCGGGGGTTACAACTACTTCTTCAAGGGCATTTATTTTTTCATTTACCGTGATAATCAATCTGTTTTTTTTCAATATTTCAGGAGTTATTTTGACAGTTCTGATCAAATATTGGACAGAAGAAAATACAACTTCGTCTCCCAAGGCGACGGGAATTTCGAAAGCACCATCCAAATCAGTAATGGTATTGAACTGAGCAGTATTATTGACCACATTGGCTGCTACCACATTGATATTTCTGTAGATCAACTGACCCTTGATGGGTTTGCGATCTTGACCCATTACCACAATTGGCAATATAAAAAGTAGTAAGTGGATTTTTTTCATACTTTCAAAGATAATAAGCTAATCTGTTCAAATGATTTTAAAACTTATTAAAAATTAAATATCCTTTGTTAGGCATTTTTTAAACTCCTGTAAATTAGTGTAATTTTAGGGGGTAAATTTAAAGACAAAAGCCATGCAATTTTGGAATTGTTTTTAAAACAAAATCAATAATTTATTGATTATGAATCGATTAGAGTTTATTAATGCGGGCTTGACCATCATGGGCTTAAGCCATCTTCAACCCGGTAAAATCATGGATACTGACCCAAATTTACTCATCGGAAAGGGAATTCCAAAGCTTGTTGGAAAAAATTACGCTTTACTGCCTGAGGCTGACAAAGCTTTCCGAGAAATGTCTGCTGCAGCCCAAAAGCAGGGTATCACTATCAAAGTGGTCTCTTCCTACAGATCTTTTGAAAGACAAAAAAGTATTTGGAACAGGAAATTTTCAAGATTTAAAAGCGAAGGGATGCAGGATGGAGAAGCAATCAGAAAAATTATTGAATACTCAACAATTCCCGGTACCTCTCGACATCATTGGGGTACTGATATTGATGTCATCAATGCAGCCTCCATTCAAGAGGGTGATGTTTTACTTACACAAAAATTTCACGACGACGGCCCCTACAATACTTTGAGGGAATGGATGGAAAACCATGCCCAAGACTATGGCTTCCTAATGCCCTATACCAAAGACGAAAAAAGAAGCGGTTTTAAATATGAACCTTGGCATTACAGCTATGCCCCCAAATCCATACCCATGCTTAAACAGTACCTCAAACTCGACCATAGAGAATTGATATTTTCTCCAGATTTGAAGGGAGGAGATGAGTTAAACCAGGAGTTTTTGAAGTCATACATCAAAAGTCATGTGATGGGTATCGACCCTTCCTTGCTCAGACTTATCTAATAAAAACAGGAGACAGAGGAGATTCGGTGTGATCCTCACTATAGGCATAGCCACCGTAATCAAAACCCAATAAGGTGTCGGCTGTGACCTTTTCCTTGTCCAGTAAATAGCGCACCATCATTCCTCTGGCTTTCTTAGCATAAAAGGATATCATCTTTAGGGTGCCATTTTTGAAATCCTTAAACTGTGGAGTAACGACCTTTACCTTTAAGATTTTAGTGTCTATGGAGAAGAAATATTCATTACTAGCCAAATTTAAAAATAGCTCGTTCTCCTCTAATTCTTCATTGATGAAGTTGGTGATTTTTTGTCTCCAAAAGTCATATAGATTCTTATTTTTATCAATGGGTATTTCTGTGCCCATCTCCAGCCGATAAGGTTGAATTAAGTCTAATGGTTTTAAAACACCATATAGCCCTGAAAGTATCCTTAGGCTATCTTGGAGAGCTTTAACTTTTTCCAAGGGAAGGGTATAAATATCTAATCCTGTATAAACATCACCATCAAAAGTATAAACTGCTGGACGAGCATTTGCTTTATTGAACGGTGTTTTGAAATTCTGATTCCTTTCCCAGTTCAGGTTACCGAGTTTTTCAGACATTTTCATCAATTGTGAAAGCTCAGCGGGAGTCTTCTCTTTAAGAAGCGAATTGATTTGATTGGCCTCAGCCAGAAAACAGGGATATGAAATTTGTTCAATTGGCAAATTAGACTTAAAATTGAGTGATTTTGCGGGTGAGATAACCATTTTCATATTAAACTTTTTTTTCAAATTTATAAGGAATTCGCTTGAAAACCAATTTAAAAGAATTGTATAAACCGATAAAAGAATTAGAAATGCTTATGCTGAGCGTAATTTCTCCATTTGTCAATGGTCACTTTCATATCCTCCGGTAAAGGGGCGTCGAAATCCATCCATTTTTTTTGGGAGGGATGCTCAAACCCCAGTGTTTTCGCATGAAGGGCTTGACGCGGCAATAGGGCAAAACAATTCTGAACAAATTGTTTGTACTTGGTGAAAGTAGTTCCCTTCAGTATATTATCTCCTCCATATCGAGAGTCATTGAACAAAGTATGACCAATATATTTCATGTGCACACGAATTTGGTGGGTCCTACCAGTTTCCAAACGACATTCGATTAGGGTAACATAACCAAATCTTTCAATTACTCTGTAGTGTGTAATGGCCATTTTCCCAGAACTGGCCTCGGGAAAAACAGTCATTTGGAGTCGGTTTTGAGGATGCCTCCCAATGTGCTCCTCTATGGTAGCTTGATCTTCTTTAACATCTCCCCAAACCAAAGCAATGTACTTTCTAGAAGAAGTTTTGTATAGAAATTGTTTAGACAAATCAACCATTGACTTATCAGTTTTGGCTATGACTAATAGGCCACTGGTATCTTTATCAATACGATGGACTAAACCCGGTCTGTTACTCGAATTCAAGGGTAATTTTTCGAAATGATACAATAGACCGTTGATCAAAGTTCCACTGTAGTTTCCATGTCCAGGATGGACTACCATCCCTGCTTTTTTGTTGACCACAATAAGATCATCGTCTTCATAAAGAATGACTAAATCCATGGCTTCAGGGATCAATAAGTTTTCATGACGGGGATGAGAGAACACTACCCTAATCTGATCTCCTCCTTTAACCCTGTAGTTGGATTTTACCGATATTTCATTGACTTTTATGGCTCCTGATTTTGCAGCTTGCTGTATCTTGTTTCGGGTAGCATTTTGAATCCGATTCATGAGGAACTTATCTACCCTTAAAGGTTCTTGTCCTGGATCGGAATGGAATGCATAATGTTCATACAATTGATCATTTGTAAGTTCGGTTCCAACAGTTGGTTTATTTTCTTTTCCCATTGCCTAATACCAAATCTATTTCGACTTTTTTTTGCAAAAGTGTTCCCACCTCTATAGGCTCTCCCCTATATTGCATCTCTAAAACCATATCCTTACCAATATTGTCTCTGTAGCTAATTTCACCTATTGAAAATCCAACCGAAATCAAAGTGACCTCTGCATTTCTTCGCGTGATTTGAACCACATCAGGAACACTTATTTTCCTATAACCAGACGGATTTAAAGTGACATAAATCTTACGATTTTTCTTCACTAATTGTCCGGCGCTTGGCAAGTGCTCAATAATAGTCAGCGGTGGTAAATTTGGAGTGAATTTTGAGGAATCAATAATTTCATATCTGAGGTTTTTATCCACTATAATTTGGGGTAAGTTGACCAAGTTAATGCCTTTTAAATCAGGTACTTCTTGATATTTATCGTGAAAGGTGATGACTTTTAAAAAATTTAGGCTTAAATAGACAAAAAAGATTCCCACCAAAAAGGCAAGGATCAATTGTATTACCAACGTTTTGCTAAAAAGAAACCTAAAGAAATTCATTGTTTTATAACTTCACAAAGATAATAAATCAATGGGCTTAAGGATTAATTTTAAATGCAATACATTTGTTAAAAGCTTATTCATGAGTAAAAAAGTAGTTGGTATCGCAATGGGAGGACATTCTTCCGAGCGAGAAATTTCTCTTAAAAGCGGAAATACTGTCTACCAAGTTTTACGTCAATCCAGATGGAACTGCTTCAAAATAATAGTAGATAAAAACCACTGGACTGTCTTGGACCAACAAGAAAACAAATTTCTCCTTAATCAAAAAGATTTCACATTCAAAATAGATGAAAAAATTATTCATTTCGATGTAGTGTTTAACGCAATTCATGGAGAACCAGGGGAGGATGGACAATTGGCAAAAAGTTTAGATCAACTGCAAATACCTCACACCAGCTGCAGTCAAAAAATTGCGGCTCTGACTTTTAACAAAAGAGATTTTCTGAAAAAGGTAAAAGAATGGCATATTCCAATTGCAAAATCATTTGACTTTGATCTTGGAGACCTTTTAGATATTGATACAATTGAAAAAAAAGTAGGTATACCCTGTTTTGTCAAACCCAATCGTTCAGGAAGTAGCTATGGAATTGTAAAAGTATATGAAAAAAAAGCCTTAAAAAATGCAGTAAATTCGGCCCTAAAAGAAGATGATCAATTAATCATCGAATCTGCTTTAGTTGGAACAGAAATATCTGTAGGGTCATATGTTTTGAATGGTAAAGTCATTATATTGCCCATAACCGAAATCATTTCGGAAAACGATTTTTTTGACTTTGATGCAAAATACAATGGAAAATCTGAGGAAATAACTCCAGCCAGAATTAACGAAATCTCCATAATTAAAGTTCATGCCACCATCAAAAAACTATACCATCAATTGGGACTCAAGGGAGTTTGTAGGAGTGAATTCATTATTGTAAATAGTATTCCCCATTTGTTAGAGGTCAATACGGTCCCTGGTTTTACGGATGCTAGTCTTATCCCTCAGCAACTCAGTGCTGCAGGAATTAAATTAACGGACTTTTTTGAGTTATTGCTAACAGAGGCAATGAAAAAACCACTAATTTAGTGACATGAAACGTGCAGTTTTTCCCGGTTCCTTTGACCCCATTACCTTGGGCCATTTGGACATCATCAAACAAAGTATTCCGCTTTTTGATGAAATCATTATCGGGGTGGGTACCAACTCCGAAAAGAAATACATGTTTTCAACAAAAAAAAGGATGACTTTTGTCGAAGAGACCTTTGCTCAGTATAAAAACATTTCGGTAAGTCAATATGAGGGATTGACTATTGAATTTTGTAAAAAAATTAAAGCTGATTTTATTTTAAGAGGTTTGAGAAATTCTGCTGATTTTGAATTTGAAAAGGCCATTGCCGAGACCAATAGAAAATTGTCTGGAATTAAAACTGTTTTTCTCCTTACCGCAACCAAAACTTCTTTTATCAGCAGCAGTATTGTGAGGGAGATTATATCAAATCAGGGTAATTATAGAGAACTAGTCCCCTCGAAAGTGAGGGTTTAATTCAAATCAATTTCTTCAAAAAGCAATTTAATGTTTGGGTAAGCATTTTCCATCAAATCGGGAACCTCCTCCTTGGTTTTCCAATCGGCCATAACAATTCCTTCTTCCAACTGAGGTTCTAAAATACCCTCGTAAGAAGTAGTCATCAAATACCAATACGTTTTCTTTAACTTATAACTACCGTTCTTCGAAAAAAGGTGAAAGGTATTGTTGAGACTCTTTTTGACAATCAAATCCCTTACTCCTGTTTCCTCCATCACTTCTCTAACAGCACCATCGATCAATATTTCTTTTTTTTCAATTTTACCTTTTGGTAAGTCCCATTTATTATTTCTATAGATGAACAAAAATTTACCATTTCGGTGCTCTACAAGACCTCCAGCAGCCTCTACCTTTGAAAAAATTTTCAACATGTGTTTCCACAACTTATCTTCCTTGGCATGATACAAATAAATCCCCTTTATTTTTTTGGATTTTAAAGCAGAAATTATTTGTTTTTGGTCGATAAACTTAATGTAGAATAAAGGGGTTTGATCTTCGTGATCAATGATTTGGGTGGTCAGCAAAACAAATTTTCTATTGAAAAAAACTTTATACATTTGTATATGATTTATGATCAAGAGACCGCCAAGCAGACAGCGATATCCCTATTACAAATTAAAGCAATAAAATTGAATCCCAAAAATCCCTTTACTTGGGCTAGTGGTTGGAAGTCCCCAATTTACTGTGATAACAGAATAGCCCTTTCTTATCCAAAAACAAGAAGTTTTTTGGCTCAAAAAATAGCAGAACAAACCCAAAAAATATACGATGAAGGCTTTGTAGTTGCAGGAGTAGCCACAGGAGCTATTGGAATTGGAATGTTGGTTGCTGATGTTCTGAATGCTCCTTTTATATATGTTAGACCGGAGCCTAAGTCACATGGAAGACAAAGTCAAATTGAAGGCCAGCTTGACCCCGATAAAAAAGTATTGGTAATAGAAGATTTGATCTCCACAGGAAAAAGTAGTCTCAATGCTGTAAAAGCACTTAGGAAAGAAGGGGTCAAGGTCTTGGGGATGTTAGGGTTATTCGATTATGGTTTTGATTTGGCTGTGGAAAATTTCAAAGCTGAGAAAGTCCAACTACATACTTTAAGTGATTATCATCATTTGATCATTGAAGCCGAAAAATCCAATTCTATTAAAGCTGAAGAGATTTCAGTACTCAAATCTTGGAGGACTTCCCCTTCAGAATGGCAACCGGCTTAAAAAATCATTTCAATGGTCCCATGAGGATAGTTGAAAACCTTCCCAGAGTTTCTTTGAATCATTAACAATCCACTATTTGTAACACCTTTTATAATCCCTTGAAATATTTCTTTATTGTCTCTAAAGGTTGAGGACTTTCCTTTTTGAAATATTAAAGTCTCATATTGTGCCTTCAATCCTGAAGTATCGTAATTGGAAAGCTTATTGAAATAGAGCTCTAGAAATTTTAAAACCTTTTTGAGGACATCACCGATTTCTTTCTTGCACCCTGTTTTCATAAAAAGAGAACTAGCATTGGGAAGACCTTCAAAACGCCCTTGATTAATATTTACACCAATCCCTATTATAGAAGCATTAATATAGTCCCCTTTGATCATATTTTCAATCAAAACCCCGCCTATTTTATTCTTGCCTGACAAAATGTCGTTGGGCCATTTTATTTTTAAATCAATCTCTGTAAATTGATTCAATGCCTCTACTACCGATAAGGTGACAGCGCAATTAATCAAAAAAGAGTTTTTTACTTTCAGCTGAGGAAAAAGCTTAAAAAGGCTGAAAGTAAGGTTTTTCATGGGTTCTGTTTGCCAAAGCTTATTCCTTTGTCCTCTTCCTTTGGTTTGATTTCTAACCCATACTACATCACCATCTAAGCAATCTCCTGACAAAAACCTATCCTTTAACCAGTCGTTTGAAGAGGCTGTGGCATCAAGTTTGATTAAATTGAAATTGCACATGGTTTAGAACGCTATGAATTTAAAAAGTAATAAATTTGTGTAAAACTAGAATTTTTTAATGTCAAAAGCGAAATCCACTGAAGATGCTCTAATTTCAAATATTATTTTGGGCATAGACAATGTTAAAGGATTAGACGTAAGTCTTTTGGATCTCAGAAATCTTGAAAACACTGTTTGCAGTCATTTCGTTGTTTGTACAGGAAGTTCTAATACTCATGTCAACGCAATTGTCAGTGCTATTCAAAAAACTGTGAGCAAAGAACTAAAAGAAAAACCCTTTCACACAGAAGGAAATGATAACGCTGAGTGGGTTTTGATTGACTATGTTAACATAGTAGTTCATGTTTTTCAAAGAAAAATCAGAGAATACTACAATATTGAAGGACTCTGGGGAGATGCTAAAACGACTAAAATTCCATCGAATTATTAATTGACTATGAAAGAAGGAAATAATAATAAACTAAAGTTCAATACCTATTGGGTTTACGCTGTTATCATAACCATACTAATTGGAATGAGTATGTTTGGGGGAAATGGAAACTGGCAATCAATCAGCAAAACGAATATTTCAGATTTTGAACGTTTCCTCAATGAGGGAGATGTAGAAGAAATTATTGTCATTAATCAAAAACTAGCAAAAGTTACTTTAAACAGTTATGGTTTTGAGAAAAGTGTTCACAAGAGTGCAAAATCCAAAAATATTCTAGGTCAAGAAAATACCAGTGGTCCCCATTATGAGTTTGAAGTTGGAAACTTGGAGCTTTTCCAGCGAAAACTAGAGCAAGCCGAAAACAACGGGGTACAATTTCGCTATGAATTTATGACTATTGAAAATCGATGGATGGATGTCATTCTCGGTTTTCTTCCTATCATCATCATCATAGGTGTTTGGATTTTCCTGATGAGAAGGATGTCCGGTGGAGGATCAGCGGGGGCAGGTGGCCAAATTTTCAATATCGGAAAATCTAAAGCAAAACTTTTTGACCAAAACACCGAAGTCAAAACTACTTTCAAAGATGTTGCCGGTCTAGAAGGTGCCAAAGAAGAAATTCAGGAAATTGTCGATTTCCTTAAAAACCCTAAAAAATACACCATATTGGGTGGAAAAATCCCAAAAGGGGCCTTGCTGATAGGTTCTCCGGGGACCGGTAAAACGCTATTGGCCAAGGCTGTTGCAGGCGAAGCTAAGGTTCCTTTTTTCTCCCTGTCCGGTTCAGATTTTGTTGAAATGTTTGTGGGAGTTGGTGCCTCTAGGGTTAGAGATTTATTCAAACAGGCTAAAGACAAATCCCCTTCAATTATTTTTATTGATGAAATCGATGCAATTGGACGTGCGCGGGGAAAAAATAATTTTACCGGATCGAATGATGAGCGAGAAAATACATTGAACCAATTGCTTACAGAAATGGATGGTTTTGGCACCAATACCAATGTTATTGTGTTAGCAGCAACCAACCGTGCTGATGTCTTAGACAAGGCGCTTATGCGTGCCGGTCGATTCGACAGGCAGATCTATGTAGACCTACCTGACCTGAATGAAAGGCGAGAAATATTTAAGGTTCACCTCAAACCCCTGAAAACCGTTAAAAGTTTGGACGTGGAGTTTTTATCCAAACAAACACCCGGTTTTTCTGGGGCTGATATTGCCAATGTTTGTAACGAAGCTGCTCTGATTGCAGCGAGAAAAAATAAAAAATCTGTAGGCAAACAAGATTTTCTGGATGCTGTAGATCGAATTGTAGGAGGTCTAGAAAAGAAAAATAAAATTGTTACTCCAGAAGAAAAGAAAACTATTGCATTCCATGAGGCGGGGCACGCTACCGTTAGTTGGTTGTTAGAGCATGCAGCTCCTTTGGTAAAAGTAACTATAGTCCCGCGGGGTCAATCCCTTGGTGCTGCATGGTACCTGCCCGAAGAGCGAATGATAGTTAGGACTGAACAAATGCTAGATGAAATGTGTGCAGCATTGGGAGGTAGAGCAGCTGAAAAAATCATGTTTAACAAAATCTCTACCGGCGCACTTAGCGACCTAGAAAAAGTAACCCAACAAGCCCGAGCTATGGTTTCAGTTTATGGACTAAATGACACCTTGGGTAATATCACCTATCACGATTCAACTGGTCAGATGGAGAATAGTTTTACAAAACCTTATTCTGAAAAAACAGCTCAGGTCATTGACAAGGAAATTTCTGATATTATCGAAATGCAGTATAAAAGGGCTTGTGATCTATTGAAAAAAAATAAAATTAAGCTCAAGCAACTCGCTGAAAGGTTGTTGGAAAAAGAGGTGATTTTTAAAGATGACCTTTTTAACATTCTTGGGGAGCAGCCCTATCTTGTAGTAAAATCCGATAAAAAAGAAGACGGTAAAGATAGAATCCCGGTAGCTATCAACTGATCAATTGTGGGGTTCTGGAGAAAACTATTTGGTAGTAAAAAAAACAGCAAAGAACCAGAGGCCACCAGTCCTTATCTTCCTGAAAAGAAAGATGAAATTGAAATAATTTTCGCTGAAAAATTCACCCAAAAAGGAGGGAAATTTATCTTCAGTGAGGATATAAAATCCACCGATGATTTTTTTAAACTTATCATGGAGGAAAATGATTGGAAAACTCAAGACGTCCTCTGTTTTGACCCAAAACTCATCAAAAGATTCACCCTAGATCCCGCTCCCGATCATTTTTTTAGCCTCCGAAACTTTAAAGTCCTTCTCATCGGTTGTGAATATCTAATAGCCAACAAAGGCACGGTACTCATTTGTAGTCACCAAATAAAAAATTGTAAGCTCGAGGCAATGCCAGATTTTTTCATTGTTTATTCTGGCTTAGACAACTTTGTAAACGATGTTAGTGAAGGGATGAGTAAACTCAAAAACAAATATACCGATCAACTACCCACTAACATCACTACATTAAATGTTAAAAACTCCAAAGATGAAAATGATTTTTTATCTTATGGAAATAGTGCAAAAAACCTATATTTAATTCTTCAAGAGCATTAAAATAATGAGGGAGCTATACATCCGAGGAATTTCAGGACTATTTTATGTGGCCTTGATTATTGGGTCTGTTTTCTATGATAGGCTTCATTATACAATAGTTATTCTGATATTTTCTGGTCTGGCAATGATTGAATTTCAGCGTTTGGTTGGCCATAAAAGTTACATGCCTATAGCACTTTTTATACTATTGGTCTATAATTTCTACCAATCAAAAATCGATAGTCCCGAATTGCTCTATCCACTGCTGAGTGTTTTTATGGCTCATCTTTTCCTGATCTATTGGCTTATTAGTAACAGAGAGATAAAGTTGGGGTATTTGTCCAAAACTATACTTAGCTTGTTTTATTTAGGCATGGGATGTTTTTTCATCATTGCGCTGGGAGGTAATGCAGATCATTTTCAATCCAAAAACGTTTTGTTATTTTTTGTATTGATTTGGAGTAACAATTCATTTGCTTATCTGACGGGAAAGCAAATGGGTAAAAATCTGCTTTTCTCTCGTGTGTCGCCAAAAAAAACTTGGGAAGGTTTTATTGGAGGGTTAGTTTTCACTTTGATGGCTGCCTTTATTTTTCAAAATTTCTATCCTGAACGATCAATAGTACTTTATATCATTTTTGCTTTGATCACAAGTGTTTTGGCTACCTTTGGTGATCTGATCCAATCCCATTTCAAACGTTTCGCAAATGTCAAAGACAGCGGATCTTTGATTCCTGGACACGGAGGGTTTTTCGATCGTATGGACAGTGCTATTTTTGTAGGGCCTTGGTTCTACTTACTACTCAATTTTAAAGAATATGTTTCATAAAGAAGGTTTTAAAATTATCATCAACACTTTTTTGCTTTGCGTAGCATTGGCCTTATTGGCCGAGTATCAGATTGATCATTTTTGGACGCAAAAAGCAGTGCAATTTCTCTTTGTAGTTTTTTTGATATTGGTGCTTCAGTTTTTTAGAAATCCAAAAAGAAATACCACACCAAACGAAAAACACATCATCTCTCCTGTAGATGGAAAAGTGGTGATCATAGAAGAAGTTTTTGAAAAAGAATTTTTTAAAGATAAGCGTTTACAGGTGTCCATTTTTATGTCCCCCATCAATGTTCATGTCACCCGCTATGCTATAAGTGGTTCGGTTATTTTTAGCAAATACCATCCGGGGAAATACATGGTGGCCTGGCATCCCAAATCCTCCGAATTAAATGAAAGAACCACCGTAGTGGTTGAAAACAAAACCGTAGGACAAATTCTTTATCGTCAAATTGCTGGAGCTTTGGCCCGCCGCATCGTTAACTATGCTAAAGTGGGAGATGAAGCGGTACAAGGTTCGGATGCGGGATTTATAAAATTTGGTTCTCGGGTAGATTTGTTTTTACCCATAGGTGCCAAGCTCAATGTTAAAAAAGATCAGGTTTTAAAAGGCGGGGTAGACTGTATCGCCGAATTCTAAAGTTGGCTTAAACTTTTTTCCAATAGGGAAATTTTTTTCTGGGTGTCAGCGGCTTTTTTACGTTCAAATTCGATGACCTTTTCGGGGGCGTTGGCAACAAAGCGTTCATTGGATAATTTTTTTTTAACCGATTTTAGAAATCCTTTGGCGTATTCCAATTCTTGTTTCAATTTTTTGCGTTCCTCCTCTGGATCAACGGCTTGGTTTACGGGAATAAAAAACTCGGATTGTCCGACCCTAAAAGAGCCTAGAGCTTGGTTTTCATCTTTAAAACTGTGTTCGATAGATTCGAGCTGTGCTAGTTTTTGTATGACCTCGGGGTGTGGGATTTGGGTCTCGGAAATCAAGATCAATTGTTCTTTAAATCCGATATTTTTTTCTTTTCTAAAGTTTCTGATGCCTCCCACTATTTGTTTGACCATTTCAAAATCATTAATGCATTGTTGATCTGTGGGTTGGGCTTTGGGCCAATCAGAAACCACGAGTGCCTTTTGGTTATCTCGGTTATCGATGTAGTGCCATAGTTCTTCGGTGATAAAAGGCATAAAAGGATGCAGTAGTCGGAGGTTATTTTCAAACAAAGTTTTTACCGCTGCGAGGGTACTATTGTCTATGGGGTCTCCATAGTTGGGTTTCACCATTTCTAAAAACCACGAGCAAAAATCATCCCAAATGAGTTTATAGAGGCTCATCAAAGCATCAGATAACCTGTATTTACTGTAATGATCATCTATCAGTCTGAGGGTTTGGTGGAAGAGATTTTCATACCATTGAATGGCTGCCTTGTTTAATGCAGGCATTTCGCCGGTTGGATTGACCTCCCATCCCTCTATCAAACGATAGGCGTTCCATATTTTATTGGCAAAATTTTTGCCTTGCTGGCAGAGGCTTTCGTCAAACAACAGGTCATTTCCGGCAGCAGAGCTCAGCATAAGCCCTACCCTAACGGCATCTGCGCCAAACTCTTCTATTAAGGCCAGTGCATTGGGAGAGTTGCCAAATTGTTTGGACATTTTTCTACCCTGTTTGTCTCTGACCAATCCCGTCAGATAGACATTTGAAAAGGGTTTTTCTTCACGTAATTCATAACCAGACATGATCATCCGGGCAACCCAAAAAAACAAAATATCCGGGCCGGTAACCAAATCCTGAGTGGGATAGTAATAATTGATTTCGGGATTGTCGGGTTCCAATACCCCGTTAAAAACGGATATGGGCCATAGCCATGAGGAGAACCAAGTGTCTAAAACGTCTTGGTCTTGACGTAAATCAGAGGCTTTTAGGCTGTCATCGCCCGAGGCAACTTTGGCCAACTGTAGGGCTGTGGCATTATCTTTGGCAACTACAAATTGGGCATTGTCCTTTCCGAAGTAGTAGGCAGGAATTTGTTGTCCCCACCACAACTGTCTGGAAATATTCCAGTCGCGGATGTTTTTCATCCAATGGCGGTAGGAATTTTTAAATTTTTCGGGTACCAACTTAACTTCTTTGCTTTCCAGCACTGAGGCAATTGCAGGTTGCGCTAAGCCCTCCATTTTGAGGAACCACTGATCCGAAAGTCGAGGTTCGATAACGGCTTTGGTGCGTTCTGAAGTCCCCACCTTATGGCGGTAATTTTCCTTTTTGACCAGTTGACCAGAGGCCTCTAAGGCGCGGACTATTTTTTTTCGCGCCACAAAACGATCCATACCTTCAAATTCCAAACCGAAATGGTTCAGGGTGGCGTCGGCATTAAAAATATCAATGACTTCCAATTGGTGTTTTTCGCCCAGGGCTTTGTCATTGATGTCATGGGCGGGGGTTACTTTTAGGCAACCGGTACCAAATTCCATATCCACATATTCATCTTCAATGATAGGAATTTTTCTGTTGGCGATGGGAACGATCAATTGTTTCCCTTTGAGTTTGGTGTATCTTTCATCTTGGGGGTGAATACAAACGGCGGTGTCACCCAAAAGGGTTTCGGGTCGTGTAGTTGCGATGATTACTTTTTGGTCACTGTCTACGACCTGATAGGCGATATGGCAGAGTTGGCCATCACGCTCTTCGTAAATCACCTCCTCATCGGAAAGGGTGGTTTTTGCTTCGGGATCCCAATTTACCATTCGATAGCCCCTGTAGATCAGGCCTTTGTTGTAAAGCCGGACAAAAGTATCAATGACCGAGGCCGACATGTCCTCGTCTAATGTAAATTTGGTACGGCTCCAGTCGCAAGAGCAGCCTAGTTTTTTGAGTTGCTCGAGGATCACCCCTCCGTATTCATGCGTCCAAGCCCATGCGTATTCTAAAAAATCTTCACGACTGAGTGTGGATTTTTCGATACCTTGTTCTTTGAGTCTGGCGACTACCTTGGCCTCTGTTGCAATAGATGCATGGTCGGTTCCAGGGACCCAACAAGCATTATAACCTCTCATTCTAGCACGGCGGATGATGACGTCTTGTAGCGTATTGTTCAACATATGCCCCATGTGAAGAACTCCCGTTACATTGGGAGGGGGTATAACTATTGTGTAGGGGTCTCTATCATCGGGAGTTGAAGAAAAAAAATCTTTCTCCATCCAATAGGAATACCATTTATCTTCAACGTTTTGGGAAACAAACTTAGATGGAATCTGCATTAGTCTTAGTAAGCCTTTAAAATACTTGACAAAAGTAAGCACCCTTTTGGGATTATAAAAACCCCTTGCATTTTGGTTTTCTTTTTAAAGTTGTAAATTTATGGAATAGTATTCATAACAATGAAAAAAGCAATCCTTTTTATTTTACTGATTTTTACTTCGATAGCATTGAGTGCACAAGCCTCAGGACCCATGATAAGTTTTGATATGGAAACCATTGATTACGGTGATATTACCAAAGGCAGTAATGGGGTTCGAACTTTTATATTCGAGAATACCGGAGATGCGCCCTTGGAGATTCAAGAGGTGAAATCAAGTTGTGGCTGTACCATACCCAAAAAACCCGAAGCACCAATTGGACCGGGAAAAAAAGGGGAAATTACGGTAAGTTATGACACCAATCGCGTTGGTGTGTTCAGAAAAACAATCACTGTAAATACTAATGTTTCCAATGCCGCCATCGTCGCATTGAAAATTAAGGGCAACGTATTAACCAATTAATTTTACTCCTCAGTTGAGTATCATGGCTTTTTTTTGAATATTTGCACTCACAAAGCGAAAGATGCCAAAAATTTCTAAAAAAGGGCAAGAATTGCCTCCGTCCCCCATCAGAAAACTGGTTGTTTACGCAGATGAAGCAAAATCTCGTGGGCTAGAAGTTTTGCATCTAAACATTGGGCAACCCGATATTGAGGCACCCGCAGAAGCCATGGAAATTGTGCGTAACCATGACCTAAAACTACTCCCTTACGGTTCATCACAGGGATCTTTATCCTTTCGCAACCAACTTTGCCAATACTATCAACAGCACGGTATTTCCATACAACCGGATGACATCATCACCACCACCGGGGCCAGTGAAGCTTTGGCTTTTACCCTCAACGTAATTTGTGATGCCGGGGATCAGATCATCATTCCTGAACCTTTTTATGCCAATTACAATGGATTTGCAGCCGCTTGCAGTGTTGAGGTAATCCCTGTGGTTTCTCATTTTGAAAACCAATTTGAATTGCCGACCATAGAAGTATTAAAAGAAAAAATTACTGACAAGACCCGGGCCATACTGATCTGTAACCCCAGTAATCCAACCGGTTATCTCTATAGTGAGGCAGAGGTCAAATCCCTGATTGATCTAGCTGTAGCTAACGATATTTTTATCATCGTGGACGAGGTATATCGGGAATTTATATACGCTGAAAAGTCCCATTATTCTGTATTAAAATCAGAAAAAGGCTGCCAATATGCTGTTATGATCGATTCGGTTTCCAAGCGTTATAGCCTTTGTGGTGCAAGGGTGGGCTGTATGATTTCCAAAAACAAGGCACTGATTGCCACTGCTCTAAAATTTGCGCACCTTCGTTTATCTCCTCCAGCCTTGGCACTGATGGCAAGCGAGGCCGCTATTTCTGCACCTTCCTCCTACTTGGATGGTGTAAAAAAAGAATACGAAAAAAGAAAAGGTGTCACTGTTGCTGCATTGGAAAAAATTCAGGGTGTGGAAGTCTCCAATCCCATGGGGGCCTTCTATTGTATCGCCAAACTCCCTGTGGAGAGTGCCGAAGACTTTTCCAAATTTCTGCTCACCGATTTTGAGGATCAAGGTCAAACCCTTATGATGGCCCCTGCGGCAGGGTTTTATTCCTCTCCCAAGCTAGGGAAAGATCAAGTTCGATTAGCTTTTGTTTTGGAGAGCAGTAAACTCCAACGTGCTGCTGAAATTTTAGAAAAAGCTTTGACTGCCTACCATAATTCCTAGGCATTTTCTATATTACCCTATGGTTTTGAATTTACAAAAAGACATTTCACTCCGTCCCTACAATACTTTTGGCATCGACGTAAAATCAAAATTTTTTGTAGGAGTTCAGTCGACCGATGAATTAAAAGCGGTTTTAAAACAACATCAACGAGCGCAACTATTGATTTTAGGGGGAGGTAGTAATCTCTTGCTAACCCAAGATTTTGAAGGGCTTACCATAAGAATTGAAACCCGTGGAATAGAAATCGTACTGGAGGATGATCGGTCGGCAAGGGTCAAAGTCGCGGCGGGAGAAAACTGGCATGATTTTGTACTATGGTGTTTGGAAAATGACTTGGGAGGGGTAGAAAATTTGGCACTGATTCCCGGCAGTGTTGGTGCGGCACCCATCCAAAACATTGGGGCCTATGGCATTGAGTTGAGAGAAGTTTTTGAAAGTTGTGAGGCTTTGTCAATAAAAACAGGACAAATCAAAATTTTCAACAAGGCCGATTGTCAATTTGGCTATAGAAATTCCATTTTTAAAAATGCCCTCAAAGGGCAATATATTATTACTTCGGCTCAATTCAATCTGACGAAGGCACCTCATCAAGTCAATACCTCCTATAGGGTATTGTCTGAAAAACTAGTAGCCAAGTCTCTCGACATCCAAAGTATAGCAAAGGCGGTGATCGAAATCAGATCTGACAAATTGCCCAATACTAGTCAAATAGGAAATAGCGGTAGTTTTTTTAAAAACCCGGTAATTTCATTAAAAGAATTTATTGAATTACAACAGCAATATCCGGAAATACCACACTATCCTGATCAAGGGGGAAAAATCAAAATTCCAGCCGCATGGTTGATCGAAAGCATAGGTTATAAGGGGTATCGTAAAAATGATGCTGGAGTCCACCAAAATCAGGCGTTGGTTTTGGTCAATTACGGTAATGCTTCCGGTGCTGAAATAAATAAACTGGCTCTACAAATCAGAGGTAAGGTCTTGGAAAGCTTTGCGATAGAACTAGAATTCGAGGTCAATATACTGTAGGGCTATTCCCTATTTTTGGAGTCGATGATTATAGTTACGGGACCATCATTGATTAGACTAATCTTCATGTCTGCACCAAACAATCCTTTGGCCACTTTTCTGCCCAATTTTTCCTCAGCCAAAAATATAAACTGTTCATATAAAGGGATAGCTATTTCGCTGTGGGCTGCTCGAATGTAAGAAGGTCGATTGCCTTTTCTTGTTGCTGCAATCAAAGTAAACTGACTGATGACCATCAATTCCCCATTTATATCTAAAAGCGAACGATTCATCACTTGGCTTTCATTATTAAAAATCCTCAAATTGATGAGTTTATTGACCAACCAATCAAGGTCGGATCGATCATCTTCATTTTCAATGCCCAAAAGCACTAATAATCCCTTTCCAATAACACCTATAGCTTTTCCTTCAACTTTTACCTCGGCTTGGCTAACCCTTTGAATAAAAATTCTCATAACTTAACGGTTTAAAGTATCGCCTTCAAGCAATTGTAAATACGACTTGTATCGGCTTTGAGCGATTTCTCCTTCCTTTAATGCAGCTTTAACGGCGCATTCAGGCTCATTAGTATGCAAACAGTTATTGAATTTACAATCCTTTTTTAGAACAGATAATTCATTAAAATAGCCAGACAATTCTTCCTTTAGAATGTCAACGACGCCAAAACCTTTAATGCCAGGTGTGTCGATGATTTTAATCCCTCCCTCCAAATCAAACATTTCGGCAAAAGTAGTGGTATGTTGTCCCTGTTCATGTTGAGCAGAAACATTTGCGGTTTTCAAATCTAAACCCGGTGATAAGGTATTAAGTAAGGTAGATTTTCCAACCCCACTATGACCGGAAAACACACTCACCTTTTTGGCCATTGTTCTCTGAATCTCAATCAGAGAATCAAAATCGATTGCCACCACCTCTAAACAGTCATATCCAATCCGCTCATAAATCGCCTTTAGGGATCGCAAATCCTCTAATTCCTTTTGATTATAAAGATCAATTTTATTGAACACTAATACGGTTTTAATTTCATATGCTTTTGCAGTGACCAAAAAACGGTCAATAAAAGCCGGAAAAGTGGGCGGGGTTTTTAGGGTAATCATTAAAAAAACCTGGTCAATATTAGAGGCAATGATCTGGATTTGTTTGGAAAGTTTGACCGATTTTCTTAAAATATAATTTTGACGGGCTTCAATTTCGGTAATCACTCCAATTGTTTCTGCACCATCAAATTCAATTTCGAATAAAACCTTATCACCCACAGCAACTGGGTTAGTACTTTTAATCCCTTTATTTCGAAATTTTCCTTTGATCCTACAATCGTAAAACTTTCCCTCGGATTTAACTCGGTAATGGCTTCCTGTAGAACAATAAACAATCCCATTTTTTATCATCAGTACAAATAAACAACAAATATTTTTTCCCTCCTTGCTCAGATTCCAAGCAGGTGGAATTGCTATCTTTGTAAAAAAAATGAATGGCCAAAAAAGTAATTTTAATGATATTAGATGGTTGGGGTTTTGCCCCCAATCCTAAAGTCTCTGCAGTAGATTTAGCCCAAACCCCAAACATCGATCGTTTATACAATAAATATTCTCATGCCTCGCTTTTGACAGATGGAAAAAACGTGGGTCTACCCAACGGTCAAATGGGAAACAGCGAAGTGGGACATATGAATCTGGGAGCTGGAAGAATAGTTTACCAAGACTTGGTTAAAATATCTAAAGCCATTGAAGACAAGAGCGTTGAAAAGAATCCTGTTTTGGTCGAAGCTTTTACATACGCCCAAAACGAAGGTAAAAATGTTCATTTTTTAGGGCTTCTTTCTGATGGAGGTGTACACTCTCATATAGATCACTTGGAGGGACTACTGGGAATGGCGGCAAAACACAATTGTACCGAAGTTTTTGTTCATGGTTTTACTGATGGCCGGGACGTTGACCCCAAATCAGGATCCACCTACATTCGAAAATTATCTCAAAAAATTGAAAGCACTAATATAAAATTGGCCACCATTACTGGACGATACTTCGCTATGGATAGGGATAAAAGGTGGGAAAGGGTAAAAAAAGCCTACCATGCGCTGGTGCATGGCCAAGGAATTACAACACACAATTTGATAGAAAGTGTTGAGGCCAGATACTCTGAAGGTGTTACGGACGAATTTATCGAACCACTTATTGCTGTTGACCAAGATAATCAACCCTTGGGGAAAATCACCGAAGGAGATGTGGTGATCTTTTTCAATTTCCGAACTGACCGTGGGCGACAATTGACCGAAGCGCTTTCACAATTCGCTTTGCCCGAACATGGCATGATGCCTTTGGATTTACATTATGTTACCCTTACCAATTACGATCAAACTTTTAAGAACGTAAATGTTGTTTTTGAAAAAGACAACTTGGAAGACACCTTGGGTGAAACACTTTCTAAAGCAGGGAAAATCCAAATACGAATTGCCGAGACCGAAAAATACCCCCATGTGACTTTCTTTTTCAATGGTGGAAGGGAAGAACCTTTTGAAGGTGAGGAACGAATCATGTGTCCATCGCCCAGGGTTGATACCTATGACCTACAACCAGAAATGAGCGCTTTTGATGTGAGAGATGCCATTTTACCCAAAATCAAAGAGAAAAAGCCTGATTTTATCTGCTTGAACTTTGCCAATCCTGATATGGTAGGACATACAGGAGATTTAGAAGCCGCCATTAAAGCCTGTGAAATCGTGGATCAATGCGCAGGAAATATTATTGAGGTCGCTTTAGAAAACCAATACAAAATCATTGTCATTGCCGATCATGGAAATTGTGAAACAATGATAAATACTGACGGCTCACCAAATACGGCCCATACTACCAATCCGGTTCCTTTGATTTTAATCGATCAGAGCATCACTAAAATTAGAGATGGTTTATTGGGAGATATCGCTCCCACCATTTTAAAACTGATGGCTGTTGATATTCCCAAAGCTATGACAGGAAAACCACTGGTATAGAAGTATCACCCCCAAATATCCAACCTATGGAAAAAGTTTTTTTTATTAGCCTAAGTATCCTTCTTATGAATTGTGATATTAAGCAACAAATGCCTTTAGCAATCAGACCAGTTAAAGACATTAATGGAGAAATAATTCTACTGGGAAAGATCAACAGGGCCAATTTACAAACGTCTAGCCATACTGCTTGGTTCAATCAAAAATACAACAGACTTTCTGTTGATCCCCAGTGGGCGAAAGGCCTTAAAGAACATATTGAGGGATTGAAAATCAAAGTATTTATGGGTACTTGGTGCGAAGACAGTCGCAGAGAAATTCCATATTTTTTCAAGCTACTCCATGCCTTAGAATTTGACCAAAAGCAATTGGAAATGTATGCCATGTCGCAAGAAAAAACCACCCCAGAAGATTTTGAGAATGGATTGGAGATTTACAATGTTCCCACCATAATTTTTTTTAAAAATGGAAATGAAATCAATAGATTTGTAGAGTTTGCTGTAAACAGTCTGGAATCCGATATTGCAAAAATAATTAAAGGGGAATCCTACACCCATGCTTATAAGTAGCTAATGGTAAAAATCAAAAGTTTAGAGGAGATCGAGTCGATGCGTGAAAGTGCATTGATTGTGTCCCAAACCCTAGGCATGCTTGCCCGGGAAATCAAGCCTGGTGTAACGACTTTACATCTGGATCGACTGGCAGAAAGTTTTATCCGAGATCATCAAGCATTACCCGGCTTTCTGGGTTTATACGACTTTCCCAACACCCTTTGTGTAAGCCCCAATGCTGAGGTCGTTCACGGCATTCCAAACGACAACCCTCTAGAGGATGGAGACATCTTATCTGTAGATTGTGGAGCGCTTAAAAATGAATTTTACGGAGATCATGCCTATACTTTTACAGTAGGAGAAGTTAACGAAGTCACAAAAAAATTGCTAGAGGTCACCAAAAAATCACTTTATAAAGGTATTGAAGCTTTTTGTATCGGTAACCGAGTCGGCGACTTGGGGTATGCAATACAAAGTTATGCAGAATCTTTTGGCTATAGTGTGGTAAGAGAATTGGTGGGGCATGGGCTGGGTAGGGACATGCATGAATCCCCTGAAATTCCAAACTATGGTAAAAGAGGTCGGGGGAAAAAATTTAGTAACGGCATGGTCATTGCCATAGAACCCATGATCAATCTGGGTACAAAAAAAATTAGGCATTTCAGTGATGGATGGACCACTAAAACCGCTGACAATCAGCCCAGTGCTCATTTTGAACACAATGTAGCTTTGATAGATGGAAAACCGCAACTGCTTTCCACATTTGATTTTATTTACGATGCTTTGGGGATTCAATCTGATGAAGAAGTTCCCTTTAAAAAAGTTACTTCCGAGTTATGAGATGGATTTTACTCTTTTTCTCCCGGTCTTTTTTGATTCGGATGAGTCTCTTTATTCAGCCCATATTACGATTATACTTCCGGGGTACTAAATTCATTGATCCTATCGATGATTCTGAGTATCGCAAATTTTTACCCTATGGATATGGCAAAGCCTTGCGACCCAATGCACTTTGTCCCGGTACACTATCACTGGAGCGCCACCGTTTGCTATGGCTTTACCTAGAAAGAGAAACCACCTTTTTAAAGCAGGAATTAAAGGTGTTGCATGTAGCACCTGAACAGGTTTTTTACCGTAAGTTCAAACTATTTAAACATTGGAATTATACGACAACTGATCTCTATTCACCACTGGCAGATGTGATAGCTGACATTTCCAATTTGCCTTTCCAGGAAGATCAATACGATTTGATCCTATGCAACCACGTTTTAGAGCATATTCCTGATGATCTTAAAGCTATGGCAGAATTGTATCGCGTTTTGAAAAAAGGAGGAACACTCATTGCTCAGGTTCCCCTAGACGAAAATCTTAAAAAAACTTTCGAAGATAAAAGCATCATCGATCCTAAAGCTCGTGCCAAAGTTTTCGGACAGTATGATCATGTAAGGATATACGGCCAAGATTATTTCACCAGGCTTGAATCTGTTGGTTTTTCTCCAAATATCGTTCAGCCTCAAAATTCCCTGACAAAAGAGGAGATAAAAAAATTTGCACTTTCCCTAGCAGAAGTAATTCCAGTGATGATAAAGTAATTATTATCTTATTTTTTTTTAATTAGTTCATGCTTTGACAGTAACAAACGCTCCAGTTGCTTTTGAATTACCTTTTCCTGTTAAAACTTATAAAAATACAATTTCTCAACCTTTATAAGATTGTAACAATATTAATAGAATAAAAAAGTTGACTTACCACTTATTGGATTCGACAACACGAAACTCATCATCTTTGGCAACGGTCCAGAGAGCTTCCATGTGGGGAAAATTTTCTATCAATACACGTCCTTCCTCTAGGGGCAAGACCATGAGTGCAGTAGCCCAAGCATCAGCAGTCATACAGTCGGGAGCTTTAACGGAGGTACTGAGAATATTGGTTTTTTGTGCAGAACCCGTCAAGGGGTTAATGGAGTGGACATATCTTTTGCCCGTAATGGGATCCACCCTATATTTACGGTAATTACCCGAACTGGCTAGGGCTTGATCTTGAAGGATCAAGGTCTGCAAAAATTGTCGCACCTTCCGTTGTCGGGGGTCGTCAATGGCTATTTTCCAGACTTTTTGGGTTTTAGGGCTTTTGCCTTTGGCAACAATTTCTCCACCTATCTCTACCATATAATTCAATGCGCCTAATTGTTGCAAAAAAACTCCCAATTGATCTACTACATAACCTTTGGCCAAGGCATTAAAATCAATATAGATGGAGGGGAATTCCTTATGGACAGTTCCATCATCCCTCAATTTAACTTTTTGCCAACCAGTAAGTTTAAGAAGGCTGTCAAGTTGATCTGAACTTAATATATTTATATATGTTTCCGGTCCAAAACCATAAGCATTAACAAGTGCGCCAACGGTCGGGTCAAAATAACCCCCACTGGCTTTCCATACCTCAGTGGCTTTTTCAAAAACAGCTCTAAAGTGATTATCAACCACCACTGTCGAATCCCCCCTGTTGATTTTAGAAATATCGGATTGAGGCAGATAGGTAGAAAGAGATTTATTTAGTAAATAAAAGAGTGAGTCAATTCCTTTTTGCACCTCATCCTCTATGGTTTCAGCCTCAAATTGAATGTTATAAGAAGTACCCATTGCAAAGCCTTCTAATTGCTTTGCTTTTTTTGGAGTTTTATTACAGGAAAAAATGATCCAAAAAAGGAAAAAACTAATCCATAATTTGAAGTCCATCAAAATTGACCACATAGCTTTCTTTTAGGGTTAAAGGGAGTTCATAATCCTCGGTATTGGCAAAACCAACCCCGGCAAAAATTCAAATCCTTTTTAATAGAGATAATCTCCAATATCTTTCATGGCTTTCTTTTTAATTTATTGATTCTTAAGAATTTACCCCCCGAAATCGTCAAAACGAATATTTTCAGGAGGTATTCCAAAGTCATCGGCCATTTTTTCTATAGCTTGATTCATTAAAGGAGGTCCACAGAAATAGACTTCGATATCTTCGGGAGAATCATGTAGATTAAGGTAGTTATCGATTACACATTGGTGAACAAAACCTTTAAATCCATCGCCATCACCATCTAGTCCGTCTTTGATTTTCCAATTGTCTTCTTCCATAGGTTCGGAGAGGGCAACATAAAACTTAAAGTTTGGAAAGTCTTTTTCTAAAGCCTTGAAATGGTCTAAGTAGAACAGTTCTCTTTTAGAACGTCCACCATACCAAAAGCTTACTTTTCTTCCAGTTTTTAAAGTTCTAAACAGTTCGTAGAGATGTGAGCGCATAGGAGCCATTCCAGCACCTCCTCCCACATAAAGCATTTCAGCCTCTGATTGATTAATGAAGAATTCTCCATAAGGACCTGAAATGGTTACTTTATCTCCGGCTTTTTTAGAGAAAACATAAGAGGAGGCAACCCCAGGGTTGACTTCCATCCAACCATTTTTGTTGCGATCCCAAGGTGGGGTGGCTATCCTTACATTTAGCATTATCTCGCGACCCTCTGCGGGGAAAGAAGCCATAGAATAAGCCCGATCAACTGTTTCGGGATTTTTCATCACTAAGGGCCAAAGGTTGAATTTGTCCCACTCCAACTTAAACTTGTCAGACTCCCCTGGATGTTCTTCCGGGTGAGCAGAAATATCGATATCACTATAATTGATTTCACATTGGGGTATTTCGATTTGAATATACCCTCCAGCTTTATAGTCCATTGCCTCGGGTATCTCAACCACAAATTCCTTAATAAAAGAGGCTACATTCCAGTTTCTGACTACTGTAGCTTCCCATTTTTTGATCCCAAACACCTCTTCTGGCACTTGAATGACCATGTTTTCTTTAACTTTTACCTGACAGCCCAAACGCCATCCGTCGGCAATTTCTTTTCTGGTAAAATGTGGTGATTCAGTAGGGAGAATTTCTCCACCGCCTTCGAGAACCTGACACTTGCATTGGATACATGTCCCACCTCCTCCACAAGCAGAGGGTAGAAATATTTTATTATTCCCCAAGGTCGTAAGCAGTGTGCTCCCAGAGGAAACCTCCACATCATTATCTCCATTAATCAATAAACTTACCGGTCCTGAAGGCAATAATTTTGCCTTGGCAACCAAAAGCATACCCACCAACACAAAGATGATGAACAAAAAAACAAAAATGCTCGCAACAATAACTGAATAATCCATCTTTAATTTACTATAATTTAATCCCCATAAAACTCATAAAACCCAACGCCATCAAACCTGTTATAATAAAGGTAATGCCCAATCCACGTAGTGGTGCTGGAACATTTGAATAAATAATCTTTTCTCGAATGGCTGCAATGGCCAAAATGGCTAACAACCAACCTACTCCAGAACCCAAACCGTAAACAGCAGATTCGGTAACTCCGGAAAAATCTTTTTGTTGCATAAACAAAGACCCTCCCAGTATGGCACAATTCACTGCAATCAATGGAAGAAAAATTCCCAGCGCTCCATAGAGTGCAGGCGCAAATTTCTCTACAATCATTTCTACCAATTGAACCATGGAAGCAATAACGGCAATGAACATAATAAAGCTCAAAAAACTCAAATCAATCTCTGCATAGGAAAGATCCATCCATTGTAAGGCACCAGGACGCAAGAGGTAGGTGTCCAACAAGAAATTGATTGGAACCGTAATGGCCAAAACAAAAATAACAGCGAAGCCAAGACCTACAGCCGTTTTTACTGTTTTGGAAACCGCCAAATAAGAACACATTCCCAAGAAATAGGCGAAGATCATGTTCTCAATAAAAATACTTTTTACAAATAAGTTTAAATATGCCTCCATGATCTAATTCTTTTCGATAAGTTTTCTGTTGCGTGCGCGCTGTAGCCATATAAAAACGCCAACGGTAATCAAGGCCATGGGAGACAACAACATCAGTCCGTTATTTTCATATCCCATTTCGTAAAGAGCATCGGGAATGACCTGAAAGCCAAAAAGTTTACCTGAGCCAAAAAGTTCTCTAAAAAAAGCCACTATGATGAGGATAAATCCATAACCCGCAGCGTTTCCAATTCCGTCTAGGAAAGATTTCCAAACTCCATTGCCTAATGCAAAGGCTTCCAAGCGGCCCATGACAATACAATTGGTGATGATCAGTCCAATAAAAATAGAGAGCTCTTTACTCACATCGTAAGCATAAGCTCTGAGAATTTGATCGACCAAAATTACCATAGAAGCCACTACAACTAACTGAACAATAATTCGGATTCTATTGGGAATTAAGTTTCTCAAAATGGAGATGATCACATTACTAGCTCCCATAACTGCAACCACAGAAAGGCTCATGACCAAAGCAGGCTTGAGCTGAACAGTAATTGCTAAGGCAGAGCAAATTCCCAAAACCTGAACAGTGATGGGGTTGTCGTCGTCCAAAGGATCAGTCAATAACGCCCTATTCTTTTTGGAAAATAAGGGCTCTGATTCCTTGTTGAGGAATAAAAGCGTAGTTTTTTTTGAAGGGATTGCTTCTTTATCTACCATAGTTTTTTAGTTTATCGAGGCAATTGTTGTTTTTTCCTTTTCAAAATAAGGAAGATAATGTGTTAGTCGCTCGATGATCATATCGGTAACTCCGTCACCTGTGATAGTTGCACCGGAAATGGCATCAACTTCGTGATCTTCTTTGTCAGTATCTTTAGGGTCGTTATTGGTTTTGGAAACATTGATCCCAACCAACTGACCAGATGAGTCAAATACTTTTTCCTCTTTGAATCTATCCATAAACCATTGCTGGGTGATCTCAGCACCGAGTCCTGCAGTTTCTCCTTTGTGGTCAAATACCGCCCCTTGAATGGTGTTGATGTCTGACTTTAGTGCAATATAGCCCCAGATGGCATCCCACAATCCAGACCCGCGAAGGGGAATGATGTAATAACTCATATTGTCCACCACCGCTTTATAGAGGGGGAATCGCTGGTCTTGAACCGGTTTTTTAATCTCGTAGTTAAGCTTGATTTTAAAAGCATCTACGGTTTTATCCAAATTGCCCAGATGATCGATTGCAAAGGTTCCGTTGATGTATTTTTTGTAGAGGGTTTCTGCCTGGTCTCTGTCGGTCTGAACCCCAATTGTTGAAAGTATGTTCTGCATTTTCTCCTTTCTGACATTTTCGGCCTGTAAGGATTTAAGTGAACTGGCTGTAAAGGCCAAAGTTGAAGCGACTACCAGCACCATTGCCGTTGCAAAAATAAAAGTATATCCGTTGGAGTCTCTGTTCATGACTATTTTGTTTTGAGAGCTGAAGCCCATCTTTTTTTACGTTTGTTTATATTTTCTTGAATGACATAATGATCGATGGTAGGAGCAAAAACATTCATCAAAAGTATGGCCAGCATTACGCCTTCGGGATAGGCGGGGTTGAAGACCCTAATTAAAATACAGAATACTCCAACGAGTATTCCATAAACCCATTTTCCTTTGTTAGTTTGGGCCGCAGAAACGGGGTCGGTAGCCATAAACACAACACCAAAAGCAAAACCGCCCACTACGAGGTGGTTTACCCATGAAAAACTCATCAGGGCATTAGCACCCCAGAGATTGAATAAAAAACCTACCAGTGCTGCGCCGATAAAACTTCCCAACATGATTCTCCAACTGCCCACTCCTGTAGCAATCAAGATGGTTGCACCGATCAAGACAAATAGGGCTGAAGTCTCGGCAATAGAGCCGGGTATGGATCCTTGAAACATTTCAAAAAAACTGTAATTTACATTGCCTCCGGCAGCCAAAGTTCCCAAAATAGTTTCCCCAGAAATGCCATCGATATTGGAAGCTTCTGAAACCCAAACTTTATTTCCAGACATATAGGTTGGGTAGGCAAAAAATGCAAAAGCTCTTGCGGTGAGTGCTGGATTTAAAATGTTCATACCCGTTCCCCCAAAAGCTTCTTTGGCAATCAACACGGCAAACGCCACTGAAATGGCGACCATCCACAAGGGAATGTCCACAGGCATAATCATGGGTATTAACAAACCTGTAACCAAGTATCCCTCATTAACATCGTGTCCGCGATAGATGGCAAAAATAAATTCAATGGTCAATCCTACCAAATAGGATACAATAATCATGGGAACAATTTTCCAAGTCCCGTGGATAAATGCATCAAAAAAGCTAAAAGCCTCGCCGGTCTGGACATAGTGTTGGTATCCGGTATTGTAAATTCCATAGATTAAAGCAGGTATCAAAGCTATGATGACTGTCACCATTGTTCTTTTAAGATCTACCGCATCACGAATATGTGCTCCAGTTGACGTCGTATGGTTAGGAACAAAAAGCAAAGTATCAAAGGCGTTAATTGCAGGAGCATACTTTTCCCATTTTTTACCTTTACCGAAAGGTCTTTTTAAATCGTCTAATTTTTTCCTTAAAAAATTCATACTATAAATTTTTTCATACTTCTTTAATCATTAATTCAATTCCTTCTCTGATAATTTCCTGGGCCTCAATTTTAGAAGTATTGGCATAGTCTATCAATCCAAAGTCTTCAGGAATTACTTCGTAAATACCCAAAGCTTCCATTTTTTCGATATCTCCTGCCATACAAGCTTTAAGTAACTGCATGGGATAAATGTCCATGGGAAAAACTTTTTCCATTTCACCAGTGACCACAAAGGCACGTTTTTCTCCGTTCATATTGGTGTCAACACTGAATCCTTTTTTTCCAAAAAACCATGATAAAGAGGTTTTTGATAAACTGGGAATCTTATTGTCTATAAAGGGCAACCATCCAAACATCCTGTAGTGGTTTCCTTCAGGAATAATGGTCAACAAATTATTGTGAAAGTCCAAATGACCGTCAGAGGCTTCTTCCTTTCCGGTTAAAACGTCTCCATTGATAAAACGGTTTTGCTGGCTTTTATCAAAGCCAGCAATATCTGTTACAGCAGTAAGAAGGGCGCCGATTTTAGTTTTGATGTATTGAGGATTTAATACCGATTCACCAGCAACAACGATAGTCCTTTGTGCACTATACTCTCCATCGGCGAAAAGTTTTCCGATGTTGACCACGTCTTCGGGTCGAACTTCCCAAACCTTTTCTCCCATATTGATAGGCATATGTTTATGTATTTGAACACTGACGTTACCAGCGGGGTGAGGTCCTTTGATCCGTAATAACTCAACACCTTTAATCTTTTCAAAAAAACCTGAAAAAGCAGCATCTATGGAAAGTACCACAGGATTTTCTACCAAAGCGTTTAGGATATCAATTCCACTTTGAAAATCTTCCTTATTATTTTTGAGTAAAAATTGAAAGTCAACATCCAAGGGAGCAGATGCATAGGTAGAAACATAAATAGCTTTTGGGATAAGATCTGGATCAGCGGTAATCCCATAGGGTCTTTGTTTGATAAATGGCCAAGCGCCGCTTTTTAATAAAACTTCGGTAATACTTTCACGATCAAAAGAATTGGAAGGTGGAACTTTATGAGTAATAATATCTCCCTCTTGTTGCTCAATAACTATTTTTAAAATTTTTCTTTTAGCTCCTCTTATTACCTCTTTCACAATTCCTGAGACGGGAGAGGTGAATAAAATCCGAGTATCTTTTTTAGAATGAAAAACGGCAGCTCCTTTTGCAACTTTATCTCCTTCTTTGACCATCAGTCGAGGAACAATTCCAAAAAAATTGTTGGGTTTTAGAGCAAATGTTTTGGAAGGGGAAGCTTCTGATAGAATTTTTTCAGACTCACCTTTCAAATAAATTTTTGCACCCCTGCGGATGCGAATGTCTACAGACATAAATGAAAGTTTCTAAAATCCTTCAAATTTAGTAATAAAGCCTTACCCCTTGAAATGAATAAATAGCAAATTTTGTTAATTTATAACAATTCTAAATAGCTGTTTAACTTTATACTAAAGCTGCCTAATAATGACCTAAAAAAACACATATAAATTCATAATTTTACCATATGATCAAAAATTACTTGCTTAAAATTTTTATGTTGATTTACGCATCTATGCATATGCTTTTGGCACAAAGCCCTCAGGAAACATTATATACTCTTTACATCAAATCTATAATTTTTAAAAGTGAAGCAGACTCTGAAATTCAATTCCCTATCATTAAACTGGGAGAGTCTTTCCAATTGCATTTCGACGATCTTAATGGAGATGAAAGAAATTACTACTACAGAATCAAATATTTTAATCACGATTGGACTCCTTCAAAGTTATTTCAAAATGAATATCTAAAGGGTTTTGACAACTTAAGAATTGAAAACTATCAAACTTCCTTCAATACACTTCAACCCTACACCCACTATCAGCTAAATTTACCCAATGAACAAATAGAATTTCTAATTTCAGGAAACTACCTTTTGGAAGTCTACAACGAAACAGATCAAATTATTTTTTCCAGAAAATTTTTGATATATGAAGAAGGAGCGATAGTAAATGCAAGAGTTTTCAGAACTCGTGACCTGGAATATTACCAAACCCACCAAAGTGTTCAATTCTCCATTAGCCCTCCAAAGGGAGAGTTTTTTCGTGACCCTCAAAACCAATTAAACGTCACCATTCTTCAAAATGATCAGTGGAATACTGCCCTAAACAATCTAAAGCCACAATACAATAACGGTACACGTTTGGAATACCGCTATGACACAGAAAGCAGATTTAAAGGGGGTAATGAATACCTTTTTTTTGATACGAAGAATATTCAAATTACCAGTGCCAATGTAGGAATGGTGGAGCTTAATCGTTTGTATGAATCCTACCTGACTACAAATTTTCTTCGCAGGGGATACCCCTATAGCTTTACCCAAGACCTTAATGGAGATTTTATTGTTAAAACCTTGCAAGGGTCTGAAAATGGTGACATTGAAGCTGACTACAGTTGGATTCATTTCAGTTTGTCTGCCCCCATGTTTTTAAAAGACCAAGAAATTTTTGTTTATGGAAAATTCAACAATTATGAGTTGAACAAGGAAAATAAAATGTATTATAACCCCTCTCTGGAAATTTATGAAGGAGTAATCCTTCTTAAACAGGGAATATATAATTACAAATTTGTCGCTAAAACTCAAGAGTCTGAACTTTACAATGCTATTTGTGGTTCTCATGCCCAAACTGAAAATCGATATTTGATTTTAGTCTACTATAGATATTTTGGAAATCAGTATGATTCTTTGATCGGCATAGGTCAGAGTACATCTTTTGAAATTATTGATTAATAAGGTTTAATTTAAATTTTTACAGTTGGCAATAACAGTAATTTTATATATTAGCTACGATACTTACTAACATAAGATAATGATTCAACAGGTAACTAGAGGGATAAAAATCTCTGTGGAAACAGATTATGTAGGAAATTTTCTTAAAGAAAACCTTCTTTACCATGCTTTTACCTACCGAATTGAAATAGAAAATCAAGGAAAAAGTTCTGTTCAATTATTGACTCGTCATTGGAAAATCATCGAAGCCCTTAATAAAACCCAATACGTCAATGGGAATGGGGTTGTAGGTAAAAAACCTGTCATAAACCCTGGTCAAGTTCACAAATATAAATCCTGTTGTTTCCTCTCTTCTTCTTTAGGTGTAATGAAAGGAGGTTACATCATGATTGATTTTTCTTCCACCAAAAAGTTTAACGTTGAAATACCTCCCTTTAAACTCTCTGCCCCTTTTGCCCTCAATTAGTCAAATGGATAATAAACTAATTTTTTCGTTTGAAAAAAAGGTTCTATAAAATATTGATTTAGGTGAACTATAGTAGCATTATTATAAAGCGAAAGCTCTCCTTTTAGATCGCCTCCCTTTAGACACAAAAGTCCATTTCTTATGGGGTGATTATGTTGAGAACTAATCCTATCAGCTGACCAATTGATCAATGTTTCCAATGGTGCTACCGCTCTGCAAACAACAAAATCTACATTAAATTCTAAATTTTCAACACGTTTATAATAGGTGGAAATATTTTCCAGAGATAGTTTTTCTTTTACATCATTGATTACTTTAATTTTTTTTCCAATACTGTCTACCAAATGGAAGCTTACCTTAGGAAACATTATGGCCAATGGAACACCAGGAAAACCACCGCCTGTTCCGACGTCCAATATGGAACTTCCCGCTTTGAATGTCAAAAATTTCCCTATAGATAAGGAATGAAGAACATGGTGTAAATAAAAATAATCCATGTCTTTTCTAGAAATTACATTGATTCGGGAATTCCAGTCTTTGTATAGATCATAAAGAGATTCTAACTGCCGTATTTGTTGAGAATTGAAATTAGAAAAGTAGTGATGAATAAAATTCAAGTCAGTTTTTTGTTAAAAATAGAGAGAATGCTTTAAAATTCAATAATTTTACATTATCAATAACAATTAAATATGACCAAAAGATTAATCCCTCGTTTTTCTCGAAAAAAATCGCAAGAGTTTATCCAAACCCTCAATAGAAGAGTAAACAATTATTTCAAAGAGAACAAGGTCGCCAAGACCGGTAACTGGAAACTTTACCTGAAATCAGTAATCATGTTCACGTTATTGATAACCCCATTCGTACTTATACTTTCATTAAGCTTTAGTGATTGGTTTAAGCTTTTACTAGCCGTAGTTGTTGGTATCGGAATGGCAGGAGTAGGTATGAATGTAATGCATGACGGGAACCACGGTTCCTTTTCCAAATACCCTTGGGTCAATAAGCTGATGGGTAGCAGCATCTATATACTGGCAGGAAATGTTTTCAATTGGAAGGTACAACACAATGTTTTGCACCACACTTACACAAACATCAAAGACCATGACGAAGATCTGGAGGCAGGCATAGTTTTGCGTTTTTCCAAACATGCCGATTGGAAACCCCATCATCAGTTCCAACATTTATACTCTTTTTTACTTTACGGATTGTTAACCCTTAAATGGGCCATCATTTCTGATTTTATTCGACTGAGTCGCTACCATAAAAAAAACCTGTCATATGCCAATAGTAAAAGTCATCCTGTTCAATGGGTCGGATTGATCATTTCCAAAATCATCTATTTTTCTGTTTGGATTGTCTTACCCATTTTGGTTTTCAACATTTCGTGGTGGAAAGTACTAATTGGTTTTTTTGTGATGCACTACACCGCAAGCTTGATTTTAAGTTTGGTATTTCAATTGGCCCACGTCATTGGCGAAGCAGAAATGCCTTTACCCGATTTTAAAACAGGAAACATGGAAAACTCATGGGCTATTCACCAACTAAAAACAACTGTTAACTTTTCCACTAAAAACAAAATTGTTAATTGGTTTACTGGAGGTTTGAATCATCAAATTGAACATCATATTTTTCCACATATTTCACATATTCATTATAACAAAATATCAAAAATTGTAAAAAAAACAGCACGTGAATTCAATTTACCTTATAATGAATACAAAACCACTCGAAGTGCTATTTTTTCACATTTTAAATTTTTAAAACAAATGGGAATGCGGCCTGTTTACGTTCAATCATAAGTCAAATTTTTTAATGTTATCCAATCGAATCAAGAGTCTGCCTGCCTCGGCCACTTTGGCTATGGCAGCAAAAGCCAGAGAATTAAAAAATCAAGGTATTGATATTATCGGTCTCAGTCTTGGAGAACCCGATTTTAACACCCCTGAATTTATCAAAGAGGCTGCCATACTAGCTGTTAAGGACAATTACAACTCCTATTCACCGGTTGATGGTTATGCCGATCTGAAAGCTGCCATATGCGAAAAGTTTAAACGAGATAATGGGTTGGAATACCAAGCCTCACAGATTGTTGTCTCTACTGGGGCGAAGCAATCCATTGCCAATGCGTGTATGGTCTTGCTCGATCCGGGTGATGAGGTCTTATTGCCTGCGCCCTACTGGGTGAGTTATTCGGCCATTGCTACTTTGGCAGAGGCAAAATCCATTATCATTTCCTCATCCATAGCAACTGATTTTAAAATTACACCGGAGCAACTCGAAGCGGCCATCACTCCCAAAACCAAACTGGTGATGTTCAATTCTCCAAATAATCCCAGCGGAACCATCTATACGGAAGCAGAGTACCGCGCCTTGGGAAACGTTTTACAAAAATATCCTGACATTTTTATATTGTCGGATGAAATTTATGAACACATCAATTACGGCACACCTCATTTCAGTATTGCTGCCATCCCTGAATTGTACGACAGAACTATTACAGTCAATGGAGTAGCCAAAGCATTTGCCATGACCGGATGGAGAATTGGTTATATCGGTGCTCCGGAATGGATCGCAAAAGCATGTAATAAAATGCAGGGACAAATAACTTCTGGTGCAAACTGTATAGCCCAAAGGGCAACCATTGCAGCAGTCTCGGCCCCTAAAAGTGAAATTCAATACATGGTGGATGATTTTAATAACAGAAGAGGTCTGATCTTGAATCTACTTTCTAAAATTCCTGGATTCAAACTCAATGTACCCAAAGGAGCTTTTTATGTATTCCCCAATATTTCCTCCTATTTTGGTCAAACTATAAAAGGTAAAATAATTGAAAATGCAAATGATTTTGCTTTGTTCTTATTGGAAGAAGCTCATGTAGCTACCGTTACGGGTGAGGCCTTTGGAAATTCTGATTGCATTCGGATTTCCTATGCCGCCTCCGAAGAACAAATCAAGACGGCTATCGAAAGAATCAAAAATGCTTTAAGTTAAAAAAAAAGCCTCCTATAGGAGGCTTTTTTTATCCATTGATCACCTTTTCTTGATGATTTATCGACTCTTGATGAATCGCTTTAAAGATACGGGTAATAAATTCTTCACTCAAACCTCTTTCACCACCCTCAATTTGCATAGTCTCCAAAATTTCATTCCAACGTTTGTTTTGCAATACCGCTACATTGTTGTCTTTTTTGAGCTGACCAATAGACTCAGCAACTTTCATTCTTTTTCCCAAAGTATCTAAAATGGATTGATCACTCAAATCAATTTGCTCCCGAAGAGTTTCTAATTCTGTCTGATAACTTATCTCATCAGTAGTCACTTTTCTGATCTTTAAATCATTCATGATCTCTATCAAACGAGTGGGAGTTACCTGCTGTTTTGCATCACTCCATGCATTGTCTGGATCACAGTGGGTTTCTATCATCAGGCCGTCAAAATTAAGATCCAAAGCTCTTTGACTGAGATCAAAAATCAAGTCCCTACGTCCTGCAATATGTGATGGATCACAGATCAATGGAATATCGGGAAACTTATTTTGAAACTCTACTGCAATTTGCCATTCGGGATTGTTGCGGTATTTTGATTTGTCATAGGTGGAAAATCCTCGGTGGATGACCCCCAGTTTTTTGATATTGGCAGAGTAAAGTCTTTCCAATCCCCCCATCCATAGGGCCAAATCAGGATTAACAGGGTTTTTTACCAAAACGATTTTATCCGTGCCGTTTAATGCATCGGCAATTTCCTGAACAATGAATGGGCTTACTGTAGAACGAGCACCAATCCACAAGATGTCAATATCTGCCTCTAAAGCCAATTTAACGTGATCTTTGTTGGCCACTTCGGTTGAGGTCAAAAGTCCTGTTTGTTCCTTTACCTTTTTGAGCCAATCCAAACCTATTGCCCCTACCCCCTCAAACATACCGGGTCGGGTTCTGGGTTTCCATATTCCTGCACGGTAAACTGTAACATCAGTTTCTTTCAGTTGGTGCGCAATTTTTATTACTTGCTCCTCGGTTTCTGCACTACATGGGCCGGCAATGACCAATGGATGATTCAGTCCAAAATCATGTAACCAGCTACTCATTTCTTTGCTATTTTCCATTTTTATTTGCTGTTTTTTGTGTTAGTAATACCCTCTAAAATCTGACTAATTTGATTGATTTTAAGAATTTGCTTGTTTAATTGGTCAAATTTATCAGCATCCAAAAGTTGTTTAAATTGATTTAAATTATTGATGTATTGTGATAGTGTTTCACTGATGTTTTCTTTGTTCTGTTTGAAAATGGGAATCCACATATGTGGGGAGCTTTTTGCCAAACGGACTGTGGAGGAAAAGCCACTCCCGGCCATATCAAAAATAGCGGACTGATCTTTTTCTTTTTCCATTACAGTTTTACCCAACATGTAGGAGCTGATATGTGACAAATGTGATACATAGGTAATGTGTTGGTCGTGCTCCACGGGATCCATTTCCCTGAGACTCATGCCTGTTTTTTTGAACCAATCTTGAGCCCATTCTAACAGATCGGGACGGGTTTTTTGAGTTTCACATAGAATTTGAATCTTGTCTTTAAATAAATCAGGAAGTGCTGCAGCAGGACCAGAATATTCCGTACCTGCAATAGGGTGGGTGGCCAAAAATTGACCCCGTTTGGAATGTAAAGCAACCTGTTTGCAAATCGCAGATTTAGTAGACCCAAAATCCATGATCAACGCATTGTCGTTGACCTCATCCAACAAGTCAACCAATCGATCCATTGCCACATCAACCGGAATGGCCAGAAGAATGATATCCATTTGCTTTATCAGGGCATCCTCTAATCTGAAATCGATCAACCCTAAGTCCAAAGACTTTTGCAAATTGTCTTCACTCCTGTTGCTTCCGTAGATTTCTGTGTCGGGAATATGTTCCCGGGCAGAAAGCGCTAGCGAACCTCCTATTAATCCAACACCTATTATGCCTATTTTCATGATTTACTGATTCTTTCTATGGCTTTGCTGATTTCTTCAGCTTCCAAACAAAGTGAAAAACGGATATATCCTTCGCCTTGGCTACCAAATATACTACCAGGTGCTATAAAAATATAGTGCTTTTGTAAAATTTCCTCTATATATTCTTCCGAAGATTTGGAGTTATCACGCAGCTTGGCCCATACGAAAAGTCCACTGCTTTGAATGTCGAAATCTGTTTTCAAAAGGGTGGCCAGTTCAAAGATCAGTTTTCTCCTTTGGATATACACATCATTCAGTTTTTTGAACCAAGATTCTTGGGCCTTAAGTGCAGTGATGGCTCCCTTCTGAATGCCATAGAACATACCCGAATCCATATTGCTTTTTACCTTTAAAACGGAATTGATGTTTTCTTTATTTCCCAAAAGCATTCCTACTCGCCATCCGGCCATGTTGAATGACTTACTCAAGGAGTTCAATTCCATCCCTACTTCCTTTGCACCGGAGACAGACATCATGCTTTGGGGTTGATCAGTCAAAATAAAGCTATAGGGATTGTCATTGACCAATAAAATGTTTTTTTCCTTTGCCCAGCGAATTAATTTCTCAAAAGTATCCTTTTGGGCATTAGCTCCTGTGGGCATGTGGGGATAGTTTACCCACATGAGTTTGACAGCTGTCAAGTCCATTTTATCCAAAGCCTTTAAATCGGGTTGCCATTGATGATCCGCTTTTAAAACGTAAAAAACGGGTTCTGCCTCTACCAGTCTAGTAACAGACTGATAGGCTGGGTAACCAGGATTGGGGATCAAGGCTTTGTCTCCGGGATTTAAAAAGGCCATGGAGATGTACATTATTCCCTCCTTGGACCCCATTAGGGGAAGGATTTCACTGTTGGGATCAGCAGTGTGGTGATAGTATTTTTGGTAAAAGTCGGAAATAGCTTGACGCAACTCCGGAAGACCCTGATAGCTTTGATACTGATGTACCTTTGGGTGATTGAAACTGTCTTTGAGTGCGGCTACAACTTTTTGATGGGCAGGAAGATCTGGACTGCCGATACCCATATTGATGACGGGCTTACCCTCTGCCAACATGGCGGCAACCTCTCTCAACTTTTTCGAGAAATAGTATTCTTGAACGGTGTTTAATCTGGAAGCTTTCATTATTTTCCGGAACGGTATTCGCCTAAAACTTTAAAGGCGGTGGCCATTATTTCTAAGAGTGATTTAGCTTTAAAATAGTCTTTAGGATTTTCAAAAGTGACATCTACGAAAAAAGCGTATTTCCCGGGGGTTTCAATAACCGGTAGGGATTGTATTTTGGTGAGATTTAGGTTGCAGTCGCTGACCACATTTAGGGCAGTAGCCAAGCTTCCGCGTTTGTGATCCAAAACAAATTTCCACGCTGCTTTGCTGATTTCTTTTGATTGTTCAGCTTTGACTTTTTGGACAATTACAAAACGGGTCACGTTGTTTTTGATAGTTTGGATGGAAGGGCTTAAAATTTCCAAACCGTAAATTTCTGCAGCTCTATTTCCGGCGATGGCACCACGAGCTGTAATTTTTTTCTTACTGATTTTCATTGCCTCCTCTGCAGTGTCATTACTTTCTACTAATTTAATATGGGGGTAATCACGAAAAAAAAACTTACACTGTAACAAGGCCATAGGATGCGAATGGACTTCTTGGATGTCTTCAATCTTTTGCCCAGGAAGGGTCATTAAATTGTGTTCAATACTCAGATAATGCTCACCAGTAATGATGAGTTCGTATTGATCCAAAAGAGCATAATTTGGTAAAATGGACCCCGCGATAGAATTTTCTATAGCCATCACTGCCTGATCACAAGGACCAGAGGCCACTGCTTGGGCTAGAGCATCAAAAGAAGGGCATTCCATTAACTCTGGATCATGAGGATAGTATTCTTCTACCACCTGATCGTGGAAAGATCCTTTGATCCCCTGTATGGCTATTTTTTTTGTCATGGTTCAAAAAAAAAAGTCCCGATAAATCAGGACTCTTTGTTTGCTATATTAATAGATTACTACAAAGTCCTCCCATCCTCAGTATAGAAGTAATAAAAGTTGTTGTAGTAAAAAAAATTGGTATTCATTTCTCAATTATCGGGACAAATTTATAATAGCTTTTTACAAAAACAAATGATTTTAATGATTTTTTGTCTTTTTAAATCGACTGATAACCCATTCAACTCTATTTTTCAATAGTTCAACAGTTTTTAAACTTAGGGTTTTCTTTTACCAATAATATGTTTTATAGACATAATAGCCACTAGATTCAAGAAATTCGAAGTAATACAAATTTTTATTTTAAAATAATCCATCTCTTGGAAAAATTTAGTCCATAAAAGCTGGGGCATGGATCAAATTCTCAATCATCATCCATAAGTGAAAAGAGGCTAGATTTAATTTTCCCTTTTTAAAAACTCATTTTTGTCTAAATTTGTTTGGATTCCTTTAAAAAGGAGCCCATTAAAGTAATTTAATATATTTTTTTTAACCAAACGATAAAAAAAATTGGGTATTAACATCAGACACTTGTATAAAAATTACGGCAAGACTGTTGCTTTAAAAAATATTTCTTTGACTTTTGAAAAAAATGGAGTCATTGGCTTATTGGGTCCTAATGGTGCGGGAAAAACTACTTTGATGAAAATATTGACCGGTTACTTGAACCAATGGAAGGGTGAAGTTTCTATTGGAGCTTTTGATTTAAGAGAGGAAGTGAAACAAATACAACAAAAAATGGGTTATCTACCGGAAAACAATCCCCTATACCCTGAGATGTATGTTAAAGAGTATCTTAAATTTGTGGGGGATTTATACGGTTTAAAAAAACCTCTCTTTGAGGAAGTCATTGAAAAAACTGGACTAAAAGAGCAAAAAAATAAAAAAATTGGAACTCTCTCCAAAGGCTACAAACAAAGGCTAGGTTTGGCTGCAGCACTAGTTCATGAACCACAGTACTTGATCTTAGACGAGCCAACCACAGGGCTGGATCCCAATCAAATAGTCGAAATCAGAAAACTGATCCGAAGCCTTGGGAAAGAAAAATTGGTTTTTCTCTCTACTCATATCTTACAAGAAGTGGAGGCAATGTGTGACAGGGTGGTTATTTTGAATAAAGGCACGGTAGTTTTGAATCAAACGCTTAAGGCATTAAATACTAAAAATCGTCAGGTGATTTCTGTCAGTTTTGATTATCGAGTAGAAAATGTGGCACTTCAAAAAATTCCTAACATTAAAACAGTGGTCAACACCTTTGATTTTGAGTATGAGTTGACATTTCAGACACAATTGGATATGCGGCCAGCGGTTTTTGACTTTGCTCATAATAATGGCCTTAAGATTCTTAGCCTACAACAAAAGAATGAGGGGTTAGAAAAGCAGTTCAATGCACTCACAAAAAGCTGATTAAAAGAAGCTTTCTGCAATTTTTTTAACATTTTTGGATTTGCCCATACTGTAATAATGTTAGAAGGGAACGCTGTGTTGTTTTAATTCTTTGCTTTGCTGAATACACCACTCTACCCCTATTTGTGAAATGGCTTCATTGTCTTTAGCATTGACAACAGAATCGATTAAATCCAATACTGAGAAGTGGCATGTGGGATAAGGAGATTGCAAAGGCTTCAATAGTTTGACCCGATAAGGTTCGCCCGCTTTTATCCGTTATGGTACCACTGACCATTATGGGCAAATTTATTTTTTTTTCTTGGAAATATTGTTGGATGGCGAACATTGCTGCTTTGGCATTTAGGGTATCAAAAACAGTTTCAACCAAAAGTAAATCTACTCCTCCATCAACTAATCCTTTTACTTGCTCTTGATATGCTTCGAAGAGCTGGTCAAAACTTACTACTCGGAATCCTCCTGGGTCATTAACATCGGGCGACATACTGGAGGTTTTATTGGTAGGTCCAATATAACCAGCTACAAATCTTTTTTTTTTCAGACTTTTCTGCACTTATTTTTTTGACAGCTTCTTGAGCAATTTTTGCCGATTCAAAATTGGGTTCATAGGCCAAGTGCTCCAATTGATAATCAGCCATAGCAATAGAAGTAGAAGAAAAGGTATTGGTTTCGATTATATCTGCTCCAGCAAGTTAATATTGCTCATGGATGTTTTTGATCGCATCAGGTTGGGTGATGGATAGAAGATCGTTATTGCCCTCCAAGGGGCAGGGATGATCCTTGAACCGTTCCGATCTGAACTGCTGCTCAGAGAATTGAAGCCTTTGGATCATGGTACCCATTGCGCGATCCAAAACTAAAATTCTTTCTTTTAAAATAGCCTCTATCATTAATCAAAATTTTTCCATTTTAGGACAAAGCCTATTTAGTTTTACTTTCATCTTATAGAGGGTTACTTGAATTGGGTTTGAAAATTTTACTAAGAATTTTTGATACTTTCATATTTTCTATCAAAAAAGCATCGTGTCCATGAATTGACTTTATTTCATGATAGAAAATGTTTTCTTTTATTTTTTTTCCCCTTTTTAGAGTTTTTTGGTCCTCCTCTGCCGTAAAAAAGAGATCACTAGCAATGGCTATAAGATGTATGTCGGAAGATATGGTTTCAATGAGTTTTTCCAAGCTATCTCCCTTGCGTGTAATATCGATAGAGGCTAAAAGATGATTCATGGTTTTATATGCTTGCAATAGAAATCGATCCTCTAATTTTTCGCCGTGATGGACGAGCCAACTTTCAACATTATACAAGTTTTTTTCTTTGTTGATAGTTCTCCCAAAGCGCTCTTTAAAAGAAGCTGGAGTTCGATAGGTTAGCATCGCATGGATCCTAGCATCCCTTAAGGGTTCACTGGAATTATCCAATATCCTTTTTTGAAGAAATGTATTGGCGATGATCCAGTCCGAAGCTTTCCAGTCAGCCGCGACAGGAATTAAATTCTCGGTCAAGTTAGGATATAAAGCAGCCATTTCCCAGGCAATTCCCCCTCCGATTGACCCACCAATTATGGCAAAAAGTTTATGAATCCCTAAAATCTGTAATCCTTGATAAAAAATTTCAGCAATATCACCGGTATGAAAATCATTGTAATTTTCGAGAGCGTAATCATTGGCTCCGTTTCCAGGTATGTTAAAAGCCAGTATAGAATAATGAAGGGTATCTATAGTGAGATTAGGGCCGACAATTTCACTCCACCACCCTTTTGGACCGGCGACATTGGCGTCGCCGGTTAAAGAGTGATTGATGAGAACTACAGGTGCATGTTCAAATGACTGTCCAAAGTGCTGATAGTGCAAATCGATTTTATCATAAACAATACCCGAGTCGGTATTGAAATTATTGATGGATATGGTTTTAACCTTAGCCACTAAAATAAATTATATACACTTAAGTGCCTGATCCAAATCGTTCTTCAGGTCATCCAAGTTCTCGATTCCAACAGATAGTCTGACCAAATCAGGAGTTACCCCAGTACTTTTTTGTTCCTCCTCGTTTAACTGAGAGTGTGTAGTACTAGAAGGGTGAATGATCAATGACTTAGTGTCACCAATGTTGGCCAAAAGCGCAAATATTTTAGTGCTTTCAGTAACTTTTTTGGCGGCTTCAAATCCTTTTTTTAATCCAAAAGTGACGATTCCACTTTGTCCATTTGGTAGATATTCTTTAGCTAAATCCGCATATTCAGAAGACTCCAGTCCAGGATAGTTTATCCAGCTGACTTCCTCACGAGACTCTAACCATTGGGCAATTTCCAAAGCATTTTCTGAATGTTTTTGCATTCTAACTTCTAAGGTTTCCAAACCTTGAATGACTTGGAAACTATTGAGCGGACTTGGGGCACTTCCCAAATCTCTTAAGCCTTCTACTCTTACTCTTGCGATAAAGGCAATTGGACCCAATGCATCGTGATACTTCAAACCGTGATAAGAAGGAGATGGCTCAGTGAATTCCGGGAAGTTTCCATTGGAATAATCGAAGGTTCCCGCATCGATGATGACACCACCAATGGTCGTTCCATTTCCTGTAATGTACTTGGTCAGTGAATGGATTACAATATTGGCTCCGTGGACAATAGGATTTAACAAAGCCGGGGTAGCAATTGTATTGTCTACGATAAAAGGAACTTTTGCCGCTTTAGCATGGACACTAATTCCATTTAAATCCAAAACATCCAACTTGGGATTCCCCAATGATTCAGCAAAAAATGCTCTTGTATTGGGCTGTACAGCTTTTGTAAAGTTCTCTACATCGTCTGGGTCAACAAAGGTAGTAGTGATTCCAAATCGAGGTAAAGTATTGTTAAGCATGTTATAGGTCCCACCATAGAGACTGCTGGATGCCACAATGTGATCTCCTGCCTTAAGTAGGGTCATGAATGTGGTCGCAATAGCTGCTGTACCAGATGCGGTAGCAACTGCTGCAACACCGCCCTCAACTGCTGCCAACCTCTGTTCAAGAACATCGTTGGTAGGGTTATTAAGTCGGGTGTATATGTATCCTGACTCTGCCAGTGCAAACAAATTGGCTGCATGATCTGAGTCATTAAATACATAAGAAGAGGTTTGATAAATAGGAACGGCTCTGGTTCCCTGCGTTTGTGTCACGTCATGCCCCGCATGAAGTGCATTAGTTGCTAGTTTTAGGCTCATAATTTGAAAGTGTTTTTAATTTCATTTAAATAATCTAGTTTTTCCCATGTAAAAAGTTCAACAGTCTTTTCAACTCTACCACTGTAGGGTGATTCAAAGACCTTTGAAATCTCTTTGGGCTGTCTTCCCATGTGACCATAGGCAGCAGTTTCAAGGTAAATGGGGTTTCGTAGTTTAAGTCTATTTTCGATGGCATATGGGCGCAGGTCGAAAATTTCGCTGACCTTTTTGGCAATTTCCGCATCAGAAAGAGAAACTATGGAAGTATTGTAAGTATTGATGTTAATGGAGGTTGGCTCTACCACTCCAATAGCATAGCTCAATTGAACTAATATTTCTTTGGAAACTCCTGCCGCCACTAAGTTTTTGGCAATATGTCTCGCCGCATAAGCAGCACTTCGATCTACTTTACTAGGGTCTTTTCCGCTGAAAGCTCCCCCTCCATGTGCTCCTTTTCCTCCATAGGTGTCAACAATAATTTTTCTCCCTGTCAATCCCGTATCTCCATGAGGACCTCCAATCACAAATTTCCCCGTAGGATTAATGTGATAGGTAATATCTTCATTGAATAGTTTTTGAATGTGAGCAGGTTCTTTTTGTATTACATTTTGTATGGCGATGTTTGAAATGTCACTTTTGATTTTTTCGAGCATCTTTTCGTCATCATCCAAGAATTGATCATGTTGGGTCGAAACTACTATAGTATCAATACGCAAGGGTTGCCCTTGGTCACTATACTCAATCGTTACTTGTGATTTAGCATCAGGTCGGAGATAAGTAATGTGTTTGTTTTCTCTTCTGAGAGTGGCCAACTCAATAAGTATTTTGTGTGATAAATCCAATGCCAATGGAATGTAGTTGTGAGTTTCATCGGTTGCATAACCAAACATAATTCCTTGGTCACCGGCTCCTTGATTTTCTTTTTCGGCTCTGTCAACCCCTCTGTTTATGTCTTGTGATTGTTCATGGATCAAAGAAATCACTCCGCAAGAATTTCCACTAAACTGGTATTCGTCTTTGGTATAACCGATCTTGTTAATGGTTTCACGTGCGATGCTTTGTACGTCCAGGTAGGTATGACTTTTAACCTCCCCAGCTAGTATGGCTTGCCCAGTTGTAACTAAGGTTTCACAAGCGACCTTACTTTCAGGGTCGAAAGCAATAAAGTTATCAAGCAGCGCATCACTAATTTGGTCGGAAACCTTGTCAGGATGACCCTCACTTACAGATTCGGAAGTAAAAAAATATGACATTCATGTATTGCTTTATTGGGGATTTGACAAAGTACGTCTTAAAGCAACTACTGCTTTAGCATTTTTTTAAGAGGTTGCAATCAGTCAAATCCTTCCTCG
>MDSV01243463.1_pt1 | contig 51236 bp, 55 predicted proteins | sample 810851 | NCBI WGS metagenome assembly MDSV01 (sample SAMN05326640, study PRJNA326480) | marine metagenome | isolation source: seawater | place: Atlantic Ocean: North East | collected 2012
AGGCCTTAGTCCAAAACAAAACCGTGAAGTCCCACCTTTAGATTACGACATTGTGAAACAAATCAAAGACAAGTACTCAGACCTTGTAATAGGTGTAAATGGCGGCATTAAGACATTAGAAGACGTCAAATCCCATCTTAAAAATTTTGATTCAGTGATGATTGGCCGTGAAGTCTATCAAAATCCGCTTTTCCTCGTTGCGCTAGAACAAGCAATATTCAACAAAGACTGGGCAATTAATGAGCACGATATGTTGACACAAATGGGTCACTATGCAGAACAACAACACAAAGACTATGGTACACCACTTAAATCTATATCACGTCATATGACAGGCCTTTTTGCAGGGCAACATGGCGCACGTTACTGGCGTCAACAATTAGCAGAGCGCGCTCACAAGGATGACGTTCCTTTCACCTTGTTTACCGACATTTATAACGAGATACAGCAATAAGCCACGAACTATCTTGCAAATCATGTGATTTTTTGAAATTCCATGCTATATTTTGTGAATGCAACTGATTCTGCGAACAGATTTGACACAATAATGGGCTGGCAAAAACTAGACAGAGATAAGACAAAACAAGTCATTGCCAAGGTGATGGATCAGTCTAATACGGTTCTTTTTAACCCCCTCACCTCTGAAGCCGAATGTCAAAGCCTGCCCTTTTATCGCTCCATGTTACATTACCGCATCACAAATTACGCCTCTCTCCCTAGTTTCCGCATGGAATATTTAGGTGACGGTGACAGCTTCTTCCTTTTTGATGGGCTGGCTGACACTATTTACAAAGTAAATGAACGGGCTTCTTTATCGCTTAAAATGGATAGTGTTGTGCCTTATCTGCGTTTTTTCTTACAGAATGTAAATGTTGAAGAAGGAGAAGTCTTTTTAGTTGAAGACACAGCCAAGTTAGAGTTTATGGAATCGCTAGATTTTGCCCAAAAAGAACACATTGAGCAAAACTTCAAAAAACCAACCGCCACCTATGAACCAACGCTTTCAGCTTTTATTATTAATTGTACGCTATACTTTATGGGTGTGTTAATGCACACATCTGTAAGAGTTGATATGGACGGTGTTGTCAGCATTCTCGACCAGACCATGTTGATGCAGGCTGGTTTAGGCCTTAACATTCACGGATAATAGTAAAAAGAGATTTTATGAGCAGTGACATTCGCAAATCCCCTGTCGATATTTTAAATGCCGCTTTTTCGCCTAAAAATGATGGTGAACGCAGCACAAGCCAAGGCTACGACCACCCCCATAGCGATACTATTATCACAGGGGCAAAACGAATCCTTAGTTATACTGCCACAGGTCAAGAACTGCTTAATTTTGCTGAAGAACACAATATCAAAATTAAAGTACTTAAAGACAATAAGCAATCAGGCTATATCCCAAGCAGTGACCTAGCAATCATCACTTGCCCAGCCAATCAGACAAAGGTAACCCCAGCCACAGTGCTTAATTTCATTCAAGCAGTGAGAGAAGCCGAGCAGGAATTAAGCGGTTTAAAACGTCCCACAGGTCGTACAACAAAGGACGAATATGTTCGTATCAGTTTGGAAAAGCATGAAGATATACTTGTAACGCAGTTTTACTGCTCTTTTGAACTATGGCAAAATCGTCAAATTGAGGATCTTCTGAACGAAATGCGCAAAGAAAGAAAAGAGTATATTGATGAGTTTGTTAACCATATGTTAACCAATCAAAGTTAACATAAGACTGTGAGAGCATAAGGGTACAAATTATGAATGCGTTTTTAATAAGAAAAAGTCCTGATAAAGCAGTAGCTTGGATTAAGGCACCTATAGCGTCTATTGATGCGGGCTATGATGGATTACAGAGAACCATGCCTACAAATAGCCATGTAAAAAACGAAGGCCCAAGAGCAACTTTAGGCTAAAGTTCAATATTTAATAAATTCTTAAAAGCTCTCCTGTTTTTATTGACAGGGGAGCTTTTTCTATGATTAGCTATACATAGATATAAAAAAACTAGAGAGAGATACAATGAATACTAGAAAAGGCATTGCAGTTCCTAAAAAAGACAAACAAGCAATTGAAGAGAACTTCATGAAAATGCTTGGTTTCGGTGCTGTTGTTTTGATCTCTGCAGACATGGCGTCTACACCAGAACCTAAATAACTACCCTACTTTATTGTGAAACTTTCACCGCAGCCGCAAGAGCCTGTGGCCATGGGATTATTGAATTTAAAGCCTGGGGCTAATTTATCCGATGTATCATAGTCAATCTCTGTCCCCAATAAATACATGGTGGCAGCCATATCCACATACACAACACGCCCATTATTCAGGGTTACAGGCTCGTAACCTTCTTGCTCATCTTGCATAAAATCCATTTTATACGACAGACCAGAGCAGCCCTTACTTGGTACGGTTAGCATAATACCCACAGCACCCTTAGCCTGCTCCATATTCATGAGGCGCTCTATATGTGCTTCTGCGGCTTCTGTGAATGTTACTATCTGTGGCATAGTTAATAATATTACCTAAAACATGTTTAATTCAAGCTTTGCCGTCTCAGCCATCATATCTGGTGTCCAAGGCGGATCAAAAACCAGCTCAACATCGACAGCATTAACGCCTTCAACTTTAAAGATAGCACCCTGTATCCAACCCGGCATCTCACCCGCCACAGGACAGCCTGGGCTAGTTAAGGTCATTTGCACAAAGACATCATTCTTTTCATTAATATCAATCTTATAGAGCAAGCCTAGCTCAAAAACATTTACAGGAATCTCAGGGTCATAAACCTCACGAATTTCCTTCATAATAGCAGCAGCCAATGGATGTTCACGATCGACTTCCGTATAAGGCGGCTCAGCCATAGAATCATATTGATCTCCGACTGCGTTTTTGACCATTTCTTTATCTGCTACGTGTTTCATCCGAGTAATTTCTTTGCTTTTTTTAAGGCTTCAATCAATTTATCACAATCTTCAATTGTATTATATAGACCAAAAGACGCGCGCACTGTGCTATCTGTGTTCAATGCCTGCATCAGCGGCATGCAGCAATGATGCCCCGTTCTTACCGCTACACCGCACTGATCGAGGATCATACCAACATCTGATGAATGTGCGCCATCAATATTAAACGAGATAATCGCCGCTTTTTCCGCCACATCACCATAGAGCGTGATACCACCCAGATCTTTCATCGCTTTAACTGTATATTCAAGCAGCGTTTTCTCATGGTCAGCGATTGCCGTAGCACCGATAGATTGCACATAGTCAATCGCTGCACCCAAACCAATCACCTCAACAATAGCAGGTGTTCCAGCCTCAAACCGTGCTGGCGCTGCCTTAAATGTCGTCCCATCTTCAAATGACACCGTTTCAATCATATCTCCGCCCCCTTGATAAGGCGGCATGGCATTCAACAATGCTTGTTTACCGTATAAAACCCCCACACCCGATGGGCCATAGAGTTTATGCCCTGTGAAGGTGTAAAAATCACAGTCTAAATCTTGCACATTGACCGATCCATGCACTACGGCTTGCGAACCATCCACAAGTGTTGTGATTGCTGGGTTAAGCGTTTTAGCGGCTATAACAATATCTTTAACAGGGTTAATGATTCCAAGCGCATTAGACACCTGCACCAAGCTCAATAATTTCGTATTTTTAGTAATGAGCGTAGAAAGACTATCCAAATCCAAAGTACCATCACTTTTTAGCTCAATAACTTTAATTCTAAAGCCGATCTCTTTTTGCAATAACTGCCACGGCACGATATTGGCGTGATGCTCCATACGTGTAAGGACGATATCATCACCCTCGGTAAGGTTTTGACGTGCCCAGCTAGAGGCTACAAGATTTATGGCTTCTGTCGTATTACGGGTAAAGATGATCTCATTATCAGATTTAGCACCGATAAAGGCCTGAACCTTAGGACGCACAGCCTCAAACGCCGCTGTTGTTTCTTGTGAAAATGCATAAAGACCACGGTGGATATTGGCGTAATGATTTGTCATCGCATCATTCATCGCATCAATCACGCATTGCGGCTTCTGCGCAGATGCACCTGTATCCAAATAGACAAACGGCTGCCCATTCATCTCTTGCGAGAAGATCGGAAAATCGTCCTTATAACGACGCTGTTTTTTTAATTCTGTGACAGCCATTTTCTTATTGTATTCTCTATAGTTAACTTACTCTTTTCATCTAATATCTTATCAACTGCTTGCTGCAAAAACGCTTCAATCAATAGCATCCTCGCTTCATTTTCTGGAATACCCCGAGAGCGCATATAAAATAACGCCATATCGTCAATCTGTCCTGTTGTCGCCCCGTGCGAGCATATCACATCATCCGCATAAATTTCCAATTCTGGTTTGGTATTCATCTCCGCCCGCTCAGATAGTAATATCGTTTTACAAAGCTGCTGTGCGTCCGTTTTTTGCGCAGGCTTTGCAACATGTACCTTACCTTGAAATACCCCTTTTGCGCGCCCTGACAAGACATTGCGGAAGAATTGTTGCGATGTGCTATGTGGTGCGAGGTGATTAATCGTAATTGTTGTATCACCTAACTGAATATCCTCAAGGATAGAGATACCACTAAAACTGACATGAGCGCCCTCACCTATAATATCGGCGTTAATTTGCTGGCGCGATAAAGACCCACCCTTTGTTAAAGTGAACCCTTCATACGACCCGTTTTGATCCACAGAGATATCCACCATATTCGTTAAAACAGCGGCCTTATCATCATCTTGCACGATCATGTGGATCAATTTTGCGCCTTTTTTGACCTCAATCTGGGTCTGCATATTTTTCCAATATGCTCCTTGGCCTGTATGGTGCTCGGTTAGAACGAGTTCAGCCCCTTCTTCTACAACGATCTTCAGTACAGGCGTATGTAGTATGCCTTCCCTACCTTCCCACAGGATATCCTCGACTTGTCCACCATCTTGTCCACAGCTTCTGTGGATAACTCTTTCCTCTGTTGCGGCTGGCACTAAATTATTCGGCACAGCCTTGAGCAAAGGCGTGTATTTCCACGTCTCTTCTTTTTGTGTCGGTAAATGATTAATATCAAGCGCTTGAGGCATTGGTTAAGCAACCTCTTTCAAGAAATCAGCATAGCCTTTTTCTTCCAAGGCTTTGGCCAGCTCTGGCCCACCTGTTTTAATGATACGGCCATGCGCTAGAATATGCACGACATCAGGCACGATATAATCCAACAAACGCTGGTAATGGGTAATCACAAGGAATGAACGCTCTGGGCTACGTAGCGCATTCACACCATCCGCCACGACTTTAAGTGCATCAATATCCAAGCCAGAATCCGTTTCATCCAGCACGGCAAATTTAGGCTCTAGCAATGCCATTTGCAAAACTTCCATGCGCTTTTTCTCACCACCAGAAAAACCAACATTCAGCGGGCGTTTAACCATCTCATCAGAAACACCAAGCATCGCTAGCTTTTCTTTCATAAGCTTCAGAAAGCCAAGAGAATCCAATTCATCCTGTCCACGTGCTTTACGTACCGCATTAACCGCCGTTTTTAGAAATGTCGTTGTCTGCACCCCCGGAATTTCAACAGGGTATTGAAAGGCCAAGAACAACCCTAATGCGGCACGCTCTTCTGGCTCCATCTCAATAATATTTTGGCCATCAAACAGCGCCTCACCGCCTGTAACCTCATAATTATCTCGTCCAGCCAATGTGTAAGACAATGTTGATTTTCCCGACCCGTTCGGCCCCATAATGGCGTGAACCTCACCCTTAGGCACTTCAAGGCTCAAGCCTTTCAGGATTTCTTTGCCATGCACTTCTGCGTGTAAATTATTTATTTTTATCATTTTAGTAGTTATTCCATATCTTTGTAGCCATATATAAATTTCCAAATCTTTGATACTTCACCACTAGTTTCTCTTACTTTCCAACCATCTTCTATAGCCATATTTTTTTTACTTTCGTAGTCTATTGTAAAAAAATGAGGATCTTCAGACAATACATCGACCGTACAACTAACAATTTTACTGCTTAAATCATATGAAATTTTATTTACTACAAATCGCTGACCAGATTTATCATAAATATACATTCCTATAATAGGAGCAATAGGAAGTTTTATTTGTTTTTCAGCCCAGCACCCTAATTCTATTTCCTCAAAATTTCTAAATATATGCCAGTAAAGTTTAACTTTCATCACCAAGCACCCTCTTGTCACAAGTAACTTTCGTCATTGCACGGCTATGTCCGTGCAATCCATAGATCACACGTATAAAGCGTGTGATGACGTTCCTGCAATTGTTATTTACAAATTTCTTCATATAAATCATTCCAATTTGGATTTAGGTCTTCAATTAAATTTAACTTCCATTGCCGGGGATAACGTCTTAGCTTCTTTTCCCAAGCAATTGCGTTTTCTGCTGTCTCACAATGTTTATACCACACAAGATTTTTCACGGCATATTTTTCCGTAAAACCTTTGGTTATATTGTTTTTATGCTCCCATATTCTTTTTTTAAGATCGGATGTCATGCCTTTATAAATTGTGCCATTCTTTTGACTAGCCAACATATAAACATAGAAATCTTTAGTCATTTTATCCTCTGGATCACACGCATAAAGCGTGTGATGACGTTAAATTTAACCCACCGAACCTTCTAAACTAATCGCCACGAGTTTTTGTGCCTCAACAGCAAACTCCATTGGCAAGTGCTGTAAAACCTCACGGGCAAAACCATTAACGATGAGTGCCAATGCCTCTTCCTCGCCAATACCACGCTGGCGGCAATAAAACAGCTGATCCTCGGATACTTTCGAGGTAGTGGCTTCGTGCTCTAATTGCGCCGAATGGTTACGGCTTTCGATATACGGCACTGTGTGCGCACCGCAATTATCCCCAATCAGCAAGCTATCACATTGCGTGAAATTACGTGCGCCTTCCGCCCGAGGCATCATACGCACCAACCCACGATAGGTATTATTTGATTTACCCGCCGAGATCCCTTTTGAGATAATGCGGCTCTTTGTCCCTGGGGCCATATGGATCATTTTCGTCCCTGTATCAGCCTGTTGATGGCCATTAGTGATGGCGACAGAGTAAAACTCTCCAACGCTATCTTCACCTTTAAGAATACAGCTAGGATATTTCCATGTAATCGCCGAGCCTGTCTCGACTTGCGTCCAACTGACCTTTGAACGAGCCCCTTCACAGATCGCCCGTTTTGTCACGAAGTTATAAATACCGCCCTTACCTGTTTCAGGATCACCCGGATACCAGTTTTGCACGGTTGAATATTTAATTTCGGCATCCTCATGAGCGATCAACTCAACCACCGCCGCATGCATTTGATTTTCATCACGCATTGGGGCTGTACAGCCTTCAAGGTAAGACACATAAGATTTTTTGTCGGCAATAATCAGTGTACGCTCAAACTGGCCTGTATTTTCGGCGTTAATGCGGAAATAGGTAGAAAGCTCCATCGGACAACGCACACCTTCAGGGATATAAACAAACGACCCATCGGTAAACACCGCCGCATTTAAACAGGCATGTTTGTTATCGGCATAAGGCACCACAGAGCCAAGATATTTCTTAATCAGTTCAGGGTGGTTTTGAATAGCCTCTGAAATTGAACAAAAGATAACCCCTGCTTTTTCAAGCTCTGCACGAAAAGTTGTTGCCACAGACACCGAGTCAAAAACAGCATCAACGGCATATTTACCCGACCCTTCAACACCTGCCAAAAACGCTTGCTCTTTAAGCGGTATCCCTAATTTCTCATAGGTTTCCAAAATCCGTGGATCAACCTCATCCAAGCTTTTGGGCTTATCTTTTTTTGGTGCTGCATAGTAATAAGCATCTTGGTAATCTAAGGGTGTGATATTGAGCTTCGCCCAATTTGGCTCTGGCATTTTCAACCAATGTGCATAAGCCTTAAGGCGATATTCTAACATCCATTCTGGTTCATTCTTTTTGGCAGAGATCAGGCGAATGATATCTTCATTCAACCCCTTCGGAGCGAAATCCATTTCGATATCTGTTGCGAAGCCGGCCTCATATTTACCCGCCAACTCACGTACTTTTTCTATGGTTTCATTTGTTGCTGCCATATTAAAATCTGTATTCCCTGCGCAGGCAGGGATCTTCTTTCCTTTATTACATGAGACCCCTGCCTTCGCAGGGGATGCACTAGGGATGTTGTGCCTGAAAACGCAGGATTTATCAAGAAAAATAGGACTTTTTGCGAAGATTTAAAGTCTTTGACACTTTAATATTATTACGTTAAATATATTCGATAATTGATACGGAGATTAAAAATGGACATCAATTTAGTACAGGAATTCATTCAAGGCGCAGGACAAAGCCTAACAAGCGAAAGTATGGTTTGGCGCATAGCTGGAGGTTTGGTTGCCGTTGCGCTTACAAATAGCAAAAAAGCTGGATTAGGTACTTTTGGCGCCCTAACCGTTCTTAATGCTATTCCCATGCTTGCGATCTTTGCCCTAAATGCAAATGGCGTAACGAACATACAACCCGTAGAAGGCCTGACAGATGTAAATACATTAGGCTGGGGAGTATCGAATCTTGTCCTTGGCGGTGCTTGTTTGGGGCTAGCACTGAAAAAATAAAAAAACTTCAGTCGACTTTACTTCGTTGCGGTAAATTTGATATCAGGGTTTTTATCCTGCGCATCCTGCAAATGCCACGCATTACGTGCTAAAAAGACAGGGTCTTCATCATGGTCATCACCCAATGAGGCTTGATTGCTATCGACAAAAGCTTTTAATTTTTGCGGACTATCTGAAGTTAGCCAACGGGCTGTATATAGACTTGTTGGCTCAAATTTTACAGGGATATTATATTCTGTGCGAATACGATCAGCCAGCACTTCAAACTGAAGTGCCCCCACAACCCCGACGATCCAATCAGAACCCACTTTAGGACGGAACACACGGGCAGCGCCCTCTTCTGCTAATTCAATTAACGCCTTACCCAAATGCTTAGCTTTCATCGGGTCAAGCGGTGCAGCACGTTGCATATATTCAGGGGCGAAGCTTGGGATACCCGAAAACTCTAAAATCTCACCTTCGGTTAAGGCATCACCAATACGCAAATTCCCATGGTTTGGGATACCAATAATATCACCCGCATAGGCTGTTTCGGCAATTTCACGATCCTGCGCAAAAAACATCAATGGGTTATGCATCGGCATTTGCTTATTAGAACGTGCATGGAAAAGCTTCATACCCTTTTTAAACTCACCAGAACAAATACGAGCAAAGGCAATACGGTCACGGTGCTTAGGATCCATATTGGCTTGGATTTTAAAGACAAAGCTGGAGACTTTTTTCTCTGTTGGCTCGACTGAACGTTCTTTAGTCGGTTGGGCACGTGGCGTTGGCGCGACATCCCTGATACCATCCAGCAGTTCTCTAACACCAAAGTTATTCACGGCAGAACCAGCAAAAACAGGCGTTCTATGGCCTTCTTGGTATTCTTTTATATCAAATTTCGGATAAACCCCACGGATCATCTCAACATCTTCACGTAGTTTTTCAGCTAAATGTTGTGGCAGTAATTCATCAATTTTTGGATCATCAATTCCCTTACATGAGATGCCACCATCGGTTGATTTACGCTCCATCAACACGAGACTATCGTCACGTAAGTTATAACAACCTTTAAAATCACGACCCATACCTATCGGCCAACTGGCTGGACTTACTTCTAACTGAAGCTCTTGCTCAACTTCATCCAGAATTTCGAGCATATCACGACCGTCACGATCCATTTTATTAATGAAGGTGATGATCGGAATATTACGCATCCGACATACTTCAAACAATTTACGTGTCTGGCTCTCAATACCTTTGGCGCAGTCAAGCACCATAATGGCACTATCAACGGCAGTCAGTGTACGATATGTATCTTCCGAAAAATCTTCGTGACCTGGCGTATCGAGAAGATTAAAAATATGATTATCATAGTGGAACGTCATAACCGATGTACCGACAGAAATACCCCGTTCTTGCTCAACCTTCATCCAGTCTGAGCGTGCACGACGTCTCTCGCCTTTGGCTTTCACTTCTCCAGCAAGCTGGATCGCACCACCAAATAACAGCAGTTTTTCTGTCAATGTCGTCTTCCCCGCATCAGGGTGTGCGATAATTGCAAAAGTACGGCGTTTCTGAATTTCTGTCTCAATCGTCATGGAAGTGTTTTAGTGCGTTGCTTAGCCTAGGTCAAAAGGATTTTGCAAACTGGCGTCTTCAATCTCAATAATCCATTGGTCTGGGTCTATATTTTTAGATTGTGTGATATAGCTATCGGCATCTGCATCTGCAACGATGTCCGCACCTAACACATTAAACCATGTGAGATTATCATCCATATCACGCATTTGTGAGAGCAGTTTACACTGACCCTTTGTATCTGAAACTTTAAGTAAGATCGTGCCTGTATGCGGGTCACCACGTTGTGGCACATAGAAAAACACGCCACTTTCAGTACATTTTTTTAAAACAGCATCAATTTGGATATGAACAGGCAGACGATCTGACATCAATTAGTCTTTGATTTTACGGCCATAAAGTTCAAGATTATGATCTATCAGCTCATAGCCCAATTCTTCAGCAATTTTTTCTTTCAATGCCTCAAGTTCAACATTCGTAAACTCAATCACATCGCCTGAATCAACATCAATCATATGATGATGGTGATCTGTATTCGTTTCAAATCGGGCAAAACCTTCTTTAAACTCATGTTTTGTAACGAGATTTAACTCATCCAACGTATTTACCGTACGATAAACAGTCGCCATAGAAACAGAAGGATCAACAGCCTTCACACGTGCATAAATTTCATCAACAGATGGATGATCTTCTGCTTCGACCAATACTTTAAGAATTGTTTTACGGGGACCAGTCATTTTCAGACCAGATTTGGAACAGGCTGTTTCTAGCTCTTGAAGTTTCATAGAGAAAGTTTAGAACCAAGCCCAATGAAGGGCAAGCTTAAAATGTCATATCTTGCCCGGGTTTAATGACACGATCCACAGGAAAACAACAGGTTACTTTTGTTCCCTTTCCTTCTTCGGATTCCAGGCTTAAGCTACCGCCATGCAACTCCATCATCACACGTGCCAGTGGCAGGCCAAGGCCTGTACCCTGCCCTCTATTATGGCGAGGATCAGAGACCTGCCCAAATGGCTCAAGCACGGCTTGATGTTGCTCAATGGGTATACCAATCCCTTCATCTTCAACAGTAATGATAATCTCATCATTAAGGTAAGCGGCACTTAAAAAGATATTTTTGCCAGCTGGTGTAAATTTAATAGAGTTAGAAATCAAATTCATTAAAATTTGTCGGATAAGACGCTCATCACCTTTGAGGCGTGGCATATTATCTGCGACATCAATAACCATTGTCAGTTTAGAACTCACTAGCTTTGAATCCATCATGCGGCGGATTGTGTGAATAAGCGATGTTGGATCAATAACACGCTCATCAAGCTCGAAACGCCCTGCCTCAATTTTTGCCATATCTAACACATCATTGATAATGGCGAGCAAATGCTTGGCAGAAACGAACACATCTTCCAGATATTCCTTATACCGCTCATTACCCAAAGGCCCGAACAATTCATTCATCATCATGTCGGAAAAACCAATAATGGCGTTAAGCGGTGTCCGTAATTCATGACTCATATTGGCCAAGAAATCTGACTTGGCTTTATTGGCGGTATCGGCCTCATCTTTGGCCTTGATAAGATGCTCTTCCATCGCCTTGCGGTCTGAAATATCAATAAAGGCCATCATTTGGAAACGGCGCTTTTGTGTCATCTCCAGCATTGCAGAGGTCACAAGGACATCAGAACATAATGTCTCGCCGTCTTTTTCACGAGAAAGACGCATTTCTAAAGCACCTGTATTTCTACCTTTAATAACCTGTTGGTGCACCTCTACCGCTTCATCGGCAAATTCTTTACAAAAAATTGTCGTGAAATCTTCACCGATTAATTCCTGCGCTTCCCAATGATAATTCTCTAAAAAGCTATCATTCACCCGCACAATACGACGGTGATGATCCATCACGATCATACCAACACCAATGGTCTGAAAAATTGAGCTAAATAAGATTTGCGCATCGTCACGCTCTTGTTTTAACGCTGAATAATTTCTTGGGTTCGGATAAATTGTGATTTCTACGAGGTTTTTACCATTTTCTTGCTCTAAGCGGGCGAGCGCAAAATTATAAAACCTGACATCACCAACACTTGTTCGTTTGACTTCAACAACATCAATCTCTTTCTCACCGGCAAAGCATTGGTCTAAGGACTCCGTCAATTCAGGCTCATCTTTTATCCAGACAAGATCAGTCAGGACTTTAGGATTTTTTACATCACTATATTTTATGAAAGCTTCATTGAATTTAACGAACACATAATCATCACCTTCCTTTTTAAGAAGAAAGCGCATATATGGCGATTTATCAAAAAATGCTTGTGGTTCTATATCAGTCAAACTTACTCTACCCTTAATCGCATACTATATCACGAGATGTAGACAAAAAGGGTAAATTTTTGATTAAGGCCTAAGCAGCCATTTTGATTTTTGTGACTTCACCACGCCAAACCATTTCAAGAGCGTCCAAACTATTATCAGCAATGGCTTCACGCACCTCCCGCATCAGGCGTGTCATCGTAGCAATATTATGCAATGATAATATGTGCATTGCTAAGGCTTCATTGGCACGAATGAGATGATTTAAATATCCACGAGAAAATTGTGAATAATAACAGTCTTGCGTTTCATCAAGGGGCGTTGGGTCGTTCTTAAACTGTGCATTACGCAAATTTATACGTTCTCTTGGTTCACCTTTGACCAAAGCCCAACCGTGACGGGCAATACGTGTAGGAATAACGCAATCAAATGTATCGATACCGTATCTAACACCTGCAAATATATCTCGGATCATGCCTATCCCTAGTAAATGCACGGGACGCTCTTCTGGTACATTGTGCATACACCATGACACTACCTCATCATAAATCTGGTCAATCGTTACACCGAGTGACCCGCCAATCGCCGTGCCGAAGAATGGATGACTTGAGACAAATTCAGCACTTTGTAAGCGCAAGTCTTCATAAACGCCCCCCTGCACAATACCGTATAAACCTTGTGTCCCGTTATTTAGCTCTTTAAATTTCTCTAATGAACGCAATTCCCAGCGGTGGCTCATCTCCATTGATTTCGCTGAGTATTCACGATCTAAATGATAAGGTGGGCATTCATCAAGCGGCATAATTAAATCTGCGCCAAGCTTATGCTGCACATCCATGGCACGCTCAGGACTAAGCATTTGTTTTGTACCATCTGTATAAGAGCGGAAAATAGCCCCCTCTTCGGTGATTTTCTCAAGCATTTTAGGCTTAGCCTCATTACGACGACCTTTAATCTCATCCGCTACTGTGCCTTCACCCATGGCAAAGATTTGGAAACCACCACTATCTGTTAGCATTGGGCCATCCCAGCCAATAAATTTATGAAGACCACCCATTTCAGCCACCAAATCAGCCCCAGGCTGCAACATCATGTGATAGGTATTGCTTAAAATAATTTGCGCACCTGCTTCTTTAACTTCACGGGGCGTTGCACAGCGTATAGCCCCTTTCGTACCGCAGAAAATATAGTTAGGCGTTTCAATAACACCATGCGGCGTATGTATCTTACCTAAACGCGCCCTTGAATCGGGTGCTTTTTTTAAAATTTCAAAAGAATGGTTAGGGTACAAATTCGTCATTTTTCCTCTAAATCATAAAAAAACCCGCAATATGCGGGCTTTTTCAAATTACTATATCGAAGCCTTATGCTGCCTTATCTGCGGTGCCTGCTTCAATTTCTTTACGTACTTTACGAAGCTCTGGGCTAAGTTTTGTTGGTGCTTTTGACATCACATAGCCGTCAAGACCACCATTATGTTCAATTGTACGGATACCTGCTGTTGTAACTTTTAGTTTGAAAAACTTAGAAAGTTTTTCGCTGTAAAGACGAACAACCTGTAAATTCGGCATAAAACGACGCTTTGTTTTATTTTGCGCGTGAGAAACATTATTCCCTACAAGTGGCTTTTTTCCTGTTACTACACATTCTTTTGTCATGGCTAAATCCTTTAAATCTTATCTTTAGAGGTGAATGTTTAAGGGATTGATCGAAAAAGGTCAAGCTTTTTATACGACCAATAAAATGCAGGCAAAGAGCGTAAACACAAGCATTACACTAAAGGTAAAAATAAATATTTTCGGATGCGCAGCGGTTAATTGCGCCGAGCTCCCTTTTTCACCAACCCACTCATTCTTATAACTTTGACCGTCCAAAGATTTAACAGGGCCACCCAGTGTCGTTGATGAAGCATAGCTGAGTATATGCAATGGTATACCACCCAAACCGTAGACTGGTGCGTCTTTTAAAAACATTAAAGATTTCAATGCCTTCTTAAATTTAAGGCCCGGCACAAATAAAGAGCAAAGAACAAGAAAGCACCCAGCAATAGCGTCAGGCACAAGATTCATAATACGTGCCACAACATTGGGAATTAGCGCAAAGCCAAGATGATTATCATAACGATTAGTATAGAATGAGCACACCTGAGTCGCTGTATAAAATAGCAATCCTGCCACGCCACCAAACCAAAACCATAATATCGGCGACACAAGGCCTCTTGCATATATAATTGTTGCAAGCCCTGTTACCTTACGAATACGCCCAGAAAAATCTTGTGAGGCTAAATCCAGCCCCACCGCACGGCCAAAGTGATTAAGCCTTTTATGGCCTATATTCACAAAAGAGAGCGGCAAAGATAATGTAGAAATAGAGAGACTCAACAACACAGCTTGAAAAACTATAACTGTTCCTTCAGACAATGCCGCATGTTCTATCCCAGCAACAACGAAATACACCACCACAGCTAAAGCCAATACACATATATATGTTAAAAACCCACGGAAAATAACGTCTTGCTTTGAACGCCCTTGCCTGTTGAGCTTCTGTTCTGCGGCTTGTGTAAAGCTTTTAAAAACGTACCAAACAGGTGGAATAATAGTATTTACGAAAAATTGCGTCACAAGTCCTATGACAACACTAAACATAATCGCTAAAGAGATTATTAATATCATTACAATAAGATACACGTAATAGAACTAAATATCACGGCATTTTGTGCTATATTATAGTTGTGCGTTGCGATATAGTAATGCAACTGAATAAAGGGAAGAATATTTATGTTATACCACATGCATGATCTGTTTAATGCTAGCCTAACACCTGCTCGTACGACAGCAGAAGCCATCAAATCATTTTGGGACAGTCCATATATGCCTGAGGTTCTTAAACCTTATGGACGCTCCATAGCAGCTGGCGCTGAAGTCTTTGAGCGTGCGACACGTAAATTTGGGAAACCTCAGTTTGGCTTAGACCATACAACAATTGACGGCAAAAAAGTTGCTGTGACAGAAAAGACAGTCAAAGAACTACCTTTTTGTAGCCTTTTAAATTTCTCACGCAAAACAGATCGTAAAGACCCGAAAGTATTAGTGGTTGCCCCTATTTCAGGTCATTACGCCACACTTTTGCGAGGTACTGTTGAAGCACTCCTGCCACATCACGATGTCTATATTACTGATTGGATGGATGTGCGTTTAGTTCCTTTAAGTGAAGGCAAATTTAATTTAGACAGCTTCATAGAATATTTAATTAATTTCATTCGTGAATTAGGGCCAGACATTCACGTTATCGCCGTATGCCAGCCTGCGCCAGCCGTACTTGCAACAACAGCCCTTCTTGCTGGATGGGATGACAAAAACCAACCTTTATCAATCACATTAATGGGTGGACCAATTGATCCACGTATTTCAAAAACAGCTGTAACAGAAATCGCTGAACAAAAGCCGCTGAGTTGGTTTGAACGCAACGTCATCACCTCAGTGCCTTGGTATTACCCTGGTTCAGGTCGTTCTGTTTACCCTGGATTTATTCAATTAGGCGGTTTCATGTCAATGAATCTGGATCTGCATATGGGATCATCATTACAATTTTATCAGCACCTCGTCCAAGGTGATGGCGAATCCGCTGACAAACACAGAAAATTTTATGATGAATATATGGCGGTTATGGATTTACCTGCTGAATTTTACCTACAAACGGTCAAAGAGATATTCCAGACATACGCCCTACCACGCGGTGTTATGAAATGGCGTGACCCTGAAACAGATAAATTACATGACGTTGATACAACCAAAATAAAGAAAACGGCGATTTTGACGATTGAAGGTGAAAAAGACGATATTTCAGCCCTTGGTCAAACACTAGCGGCACATGATATCACGCCTAATTTGCCCGCAAACAAACATTTCCATTACATGCAAAAAGATGTTGGGCATTACGGTATCTTTAACGGCTCTCGCTGGCGCAAACATATTATGCCACGTGTCCGTCACTTTATCCGCTCACAAGACCCTAAAAAAGCAGTCGTACCTGCGGCAGACCTTAAGCCAACAGGTAACCCCGCTCCAGAGAAATGGGACCATGATAGGCATTTCACAGAAGCGATGCGTGCTTATAAAAAGCAGTTTCCTGACAAGGCATAAAACAAACATTGCTTTCCATAATAGCATTGTGGCATAATCATTCCCAATTGAGGGAAAGATGTCAGAACAAACCGCTACTGTTTTAAAATGTAAATTTCAACCGGCAGGAGAATGTTTCAATGGCCAGTTCAAGCAGCGTTTCGCTAAACATCTGCAACAATTTATAGCGTCTTATCAAACCTTAACAGAGATACAAAAATCTATTCCTTCAGCAAGGAAAGCACAGATCGCCAATCGAGCCCAGCTAGACGACGCTATATTATCAGCTGAAAAGAGAGAGCGCTTAGAAGAAAATATAAGGTTTTCAGAGCAAATACTTATCCAGACACATGACAACCTTGTACGTGCAGCTGAAAAATGCCTTTTGTCTCTTTACTTCATTGCCGCCCAGAAACATAAAAATGAAGCGATAGACATGACCATACGCACAACAGCCATGTCTGAAAAAGACCAAGTCATTGCAAAAAGGCTTAAAGTTGAAGAATTTATCGATACAGATAAACATCATTTACGCTATGTAGTTCCAACACTTCTAGCAATACTTCGATTAGAATTCTCACCTGACACAATCCAAAACAGAGCCTATGGATGGGTAGACAACACAGATACCCTAGAAGCTTGCGGGGATGTTTTTCACACCGAGATTGATGAAGAGCAACTTAAAATCAGATTAGAGCGAAACTTTAGGCATGCATTTCACATTGAATTAAGCTGGCTTGACGATGATTTTACGCCTAAAGAAATACCACTAACGATCAATGGCAAAAGATTTACGCCACCAGATATCGTGGCGCTACTTATCCATACGAACCATATTCAAAATTATTTCCCTGATAATTACGAAAAATATAAGGAATGGTTAGCAAAACAACCGGCTGATTTATTAGAAAATGCCGATACTTATATTAGAGAGATTACCCATTTTACAAATCAAGAAATGGTATCCACTTTCGCTGAAAATCGTATCGTCACAAGAAGAGGCCATCTTGCATCCCTAAGACTTGGCAGCTAATCTAACTGCATGACCCAGTGGCAAGACTACATTTCTATAAAAAAGAGCAAACAAGCTCGACGCTACTCATTGAGACTCAATCATAAACTACGCCGTATTGATTTGGTGGTACCACATCGCTCTTCTGAAACACGAGCGCTTGCCTTTGCTGCACAATATCAAGACTGGATAGAAGATAAAATTGCCGCTCTGCCCTGTGCCATTCCTTTTGCCCAAGGTGAGACGATACCGCTGTTTGATATACCGCATCGCATAAATATTCAATATGAGGAGGCGCGTAAATCAACGAAGATAACTCTTCAGAATGGTATAATTCACGTCATTACAAACCAAACAGACCCCTCTTTACGCATTGAACGTTATTTAAAAAAATATGCCAAGGACGTACTCACCACTATGGTACACGAAAAAGCAATGTTACTCGGCAAACGTGTCAATCAAGTCAATATAAGGGACACATCCTCTCGCTGGGGCAGCTGCTCATGCGAAGGTAATATTGCACTATCATGGCGGCTAATGTTTGCACCGATTGAAACCACTGACTATGTCATTGCCCATGAAGTTGCGCATTTGAAGCATCTCGATCACAGCCCCAAATTTTGGAAACTCTGCGAGAGCCTTTCAGATGACTATAAAATCGGTAAAAAATGGATTAAAGATCAAGGCCATACGCTGATGCGCTACGGCACAGCCATTTAGAAGCAATCCAACGCACCTTGCAAAATATTTTGTGCGGCCATTTTATCAATCACCTCTCCACGGCGCTTACGGTTCATATCAACTTGCTCTATTAAAAAATCCTGTGCAGCAGCAGTTGATAAACGTTCATCATAAAAAGCAATCCAAGGGTCATCACCAAACAAACCTGTTTGTTTAATATTGAGCGCATAGTCTTTGACCGAGTCACAACGAGGACCTTCTGTGCCATCCATATTCAACGGATAGCCAATGATAAAGCCTTTCACCTCATACTCATCGTAAATCTCTTTTAGGCGTTTTACATCAATGCTAAATTTCTTACGCTCAATAACCTCAATAGCAGAGGCAATATGTTGCATTGGGTCAGAAATTGCCACACCCGTCCGCTTTGTACCTTGGTCTAAACCTAATAGGCGACCTTCACGAGGTTTTTTATCTAAAATATCCTTTAATAATCCAATTGGCATCTTGCATTCTGTCATAGTTGGTTTTAGTAATAAAGTCTATGTCCAAGATATCAAAAGAAGAAGCAAAGCGCATCGCTAAACTGGCTCGTATTGCGGTTACCGATGAAGAAGCTGAAAAAATAGGTCCTGATCTATCCAACATCCTTGGTTGGATTGAGCAACTTGCTGAACTTAACACTGATAATGTTGAGCCTTTAGCCAATGTTGCCAATATTGATCTCAAGAAACGTAAAGACGAAGTCACCGATGGTGATATGCAACAAGATGTGCTGGCTAATGCGCCTGAAAGCATGGAAGGTTTCTTTGTTGTCCCTAAGGTTGTGGAGTAAAAATAGATGTCATTAACAGATCTCACCATTAAAGGCGCTCTTGAGGGCCTGAAGAAAAAAGAATTTACAGCCGTGGAGTTAAACCAAGCGCATATTGATGCTATGGCTAAACACAAAGACTTGAACTGCTATATCACTGAAACGGCCGGTCATGCACTCACTCAAGCAGCCGAAAGTGATAAAAGATACGCCTCAGGTAATACATTAAAACTTGACGGTATCCCATTGGGAATAAAGGATATTTACTGTACAAAAGGTATTAGAACAACAGTCGCTTCACGCATCTTAGAAAACTTTGTACCAACCTATGAATCAACTGTGACAAGCCAACTTTTTGCCGCAGGCGCAACGTGCCTAGGTAAATTGAACCTCGATGAATTTGCAATGGGTTGCTCGAACGAAACGAGTTATTTCGGCAATGTTATCAGTCCTTGGAAGAGCAAATCCGAGCCAAACAAGCAACTCGTACCTGGTGGCTCAAGCGGTGGTTCAGCCGCTGCTGTTGCGGCACGCCTGTGCATGGGTGCGACTGGTACAGATACAGGTGGCTCTATTCGTCAACCAGCGGCTCTGACAGGCATTGTGGGCATGAAACCAACCTATGGCCGTTGCTCTCGCTGGGGTATTGTGGCGTTTGCGTCATCACTAGACCAAGCGGGTATGTTTGCTCGCACAGTCGAAGATACAGCCCTTTTAATGAATCATGCCTGTGGACATGATGAAAAGGACAGCACTTCTTCGCCACGTGAAGTACCTGATTTCACGCAAAGCGTTGGGCAATCTATTAAAGGTCTTAAAGTCGGCATCCCTGATGAATACCGCATCGACGGCCTTCCAGAAGAAATCACCGCAGAATGGGACAAAGGTATTGAGTGGTTAAAGTCCGAAGGTGCTGAAATAGTTCGTATCAGCTTACCACACACCAAATACGCCCTACCCACCTATTACATCATTAATCCAGCCGAAGCCTCTTCTAACCTCGCCCGTTATGATGGGGTGCGATACGGATTACGTGTTGATGAGGGTGGAAACCTCAATGATATGTACGAAAAAACACGTGCAGCAGGCTTTGGTCCAGAAGTACGTCGTCGTATCATGGTTGGGACTTATGCGCTATCAGCAGGTTATTACGATGCCTACTATGTGAAGGCACAAAAAACCCGCCGTTTGATCCTACAAGATTTTGAAAAGGCCTATGAGAAATGTGATTTCATCTTAACACCGCCTGCGCCATCAGCAGCTTTTGGTATTGGCGAGCAAATTGATGACCCTATTCAAATGTATTTGAACGATGTTTTCACAGTAACAGTGAACCTTGCAGGTCTTCCAGGGCTTACAGTACCAACAAGCCTGAATAGCGATGGTCGTCCTTTGGGCCTACAGCTGATCGGTCGTAGCTTTGATGAAGAAACGCTTTTCCGTGCAGGCGCTGCTATTGAAAAATGTGCCAACTTTAAAGCCCACCCATTTAAAGGAGATGCCGCATGAGTAATCTAATTAAAGGCAACACAGGCGAATGGGAAATGGTAATCGGACTTGAGGTTCACGCCCAAGTAACAGCCCAGTCAAAACTATTTTCTGGCGCTGCTACTGAATTCGGTGCTGAACCTAACACACAAGTCTCACTTGTTGATGCGGCGATGCCTGGTATGTTGCCTGTTATTAATGAATATTGTATCGAGCAGGCTGTCCGCACAGGCTTAGGCATGAATGCTAAGATCAATTTGCATTCAGTATTCGAGCGTAAAAACTATTTTTACGCCGATTTACCACAAGGCTATCAGATTTCACAATATCTACACCCTGTTGTTGGACTTGGTGAGATTGAAATTGACATGGAAGACGGCTCAACACGCAAGATTGGCGTAACACGTCTCCATTTAGAGCAAGATGCGGGTAAATCTATCCATGACCAACACCCGACGAAATCTTTTGTTGATTTAAACCGCTCAGGCTGTGCCTTAATGGAGATTGTATCTGAACCAGATATGCGCTCACCAGAGGAAGCGGCGGCCTATTTGAATAAGCTACGTATGATCCTGCGTTACCTAGGCACGTGTGACGGCAATATGGAAGAAGGCTCTATGCGCTGTGACGTGAACTTATCACTACGTCGCCCAGGTGAAGAATATGGAACACGGACAGAGACAAAGAATGTAAACTCTATTCGAGCCGTGATGATGTCGATTGAATATGAAACGCAGCGTCAAATGGAAGTGCTGGAGAGCGGCGGCCAAGTCGTTCAAGAAACACGCCTTTGGGATCCGAATAAGCTGGAAACACGTTCTATGCGCTCAAAAGAGGATGCGCATGATTATCGTTATTTCCCCTGCCCTGATCTTTTGCCATTGGAGTTCGACCAAGCCTATGTTGATAAGATTAAAGCAACATTGCCTGAACTACCTGACCAGAAGAAACACCGCTTCACACAGGAATTTGGTTTAAGCCTGTATGATGCTTCTGTTCTAATTGCAGAACAAAATCGTGCCTTCTATTTTGAAGAAGCCGCCAAAGGTAATGACCCTAAATTAACTGCCAACTGGGTTATCAATGAACTTCTAGGTGCTTTAAATAAAGCAGGACTAGATCTTTCTGAAAGCCCCGTTAATGCGAAACAATTAGGCCAACTAGTAGCACGTATATCTGACAATACGATCTCAGGTAAAATTGCCAAAGATGTCTTTGCTATTATGGTTGAGACTTCACAAGACCCTGATACGATCATTGAAGAAAAAGGCTTAAAGCAGGTCACAGATACTGGTGCTATTGAAAAAATCGTTGATGAAGTGATTGCGGAAAACCCAAAGATGGTGGAAGAGTACCGTAGTGGTAAAGATAAGCTTTTCGGCTTCTTTGTTGGTCAAGTGATGAAAAAATCAGGCGGCAAAATCAATCCTGCTGCGGCCAATGAACTTTTAAAGAAAAAACTGGCATGAAAAACCTCTTTTGGGGTATAGTATCATCCATGAATAAAGGTTTAATAGCAGCAACAGCAATTGGATTAGCGACACTCTCATTTCCGCAAGCGGCAGATGCGCAGCAGCAAAGCCGTCGTTATGGCGAAAGAAGCTATTCGCAACCTTCATATGAGCGCCGGCCTGACAGCCAAGTCAGAGCCTGCGAACTAGAGCCTCAAACAGCTTATTTCCTTCGTACCGGAGATCTAACGGTACGTATTGATGGTTATGACCAAGCTTTTAACTTCATGCGCCCAATTTGGGGTGGCTATGAAAATGATTTTTCAACTCGTCGCATGCAACAAGGTCTTGAGATTATTGAAAAAGTTAGACGGATGGAATATCGCGGCATCTACCCCGCTACAAACCCTCAAGAAACTTATAATATTGAAAAAGACATTCAAGAGCGTCTTCGTGCTCAAAATTGCGGTTATACATACTCGCCTTATCCACGTGATGACAGATATGGCCGCCGTGGGTATAACAACCAAGACGGTTACCACCCTCATTAATAATCAAAACAACTAAAACACTGTATCATCAAAGATAATTTCCAAGCCATCATAGGCTGGCGCATAGCCGTCTGGCGTCTCATTGAGGATTGTTTGATAATCCATTCCCTTACCCATAGCCGTCAAATAAACCTGTTCTGCACCGATAACTTTATTATATTCAACGATCTTCTCGAACGTGCAATGCACACGATCATTCATACTTTTATAGGCAGCACAATCAACAACCCATGTTTTAATACCTTTTAGCGCCTCTACAGATTCAGGCAGCATACGCGCCATATCAGTGGTATAGGCAAAATCACCAAACCGAAAACCGCTCGCTGTTACTGTTTCATGGTCAAGCGGCACGAGTGTGAACTTAAAGCCTGCCACTTCATGTTGCTTATAATAATCTGTTTCTTCCCAAAAATGTGCCTGCAAATACTGTACGTAAAGATCAGGACGACTTGGCTTAAACAAAAAGTTAAATCGTTCAACAATTTCATCCATCGTTTCACGACTACCATAAGTTGGTATCACTGTTTTGTTTAGCTCAGCCAGCCATCTCAACTCATCAATCCCTGCTATATGATCGGCATGAGCATGTGTATAAAGAACAGCATCGGGGCAAGACAAATCAGTACTATTAAACTGCATCTTAAACTCAGGCCCTGTATCAATAATGAGATTCTTACCACCATCTGTAATAGCGACACAGCAGCGTGTACGACGATTTCTTAGCTCATTAGGATCACACTTACCCCAATCATTGCCAATAGCGGGCACGCCCGCTGAATTACCACAACCTAATATAACCGCTTTTTTATTCATTTTTTTGCTTTGGTGAATAATCTAAAAAAATTATCAGAGGTAATCTGCGCCATTTCTTGCATAGAAACACCGTGCAAATCGGCCAGTACCTGACATGTATGACTAATAAGGGCAGGTTCATTATCCTTACCACGATGCGGTACAGGTGCCAGAAACGGCGCATCTGTTTCAATCAACAATCTATCCAGCGGCACGTCTTTTGCTGTATCACGTAAATCTTGCGATTTTTTAAAGGTCAGAATACCTGAGAATGATACATAAAAGCCAAATTCAACGGCTTCCATGGCTAGTTCACGCTTCGATGAGAAACAATGCAACAGTCCTTTAAGGCGTGTACCACGCCCCTCCTCACGGATAATACGCATGGTGTCAGCTTCGGCATCACGGGAATGGACGATGATTGGCAGATCAGCCTCAATACAAGCCTGCAGATGTTTACGAAACGAAGCGATTTGTTCATCTTTTGGCGAGTGCATATAGTGATAATCCAAACCAGACTCGCCTATACCAATAACTTTTGGGTGATTGGTTAGATTAACGATATCTTGTTTTGTATAAGCTTTTTCTTCATCCAGTGCGGCTTCATGCGGATGTGTCCCTATGGTTGCCCAGACATTGCCGTGGCGAGACGCTATATCAATCAATGTGTCTTTTTCTTTGTGTATTTCACAGCAAATAGTCAGCATATGCGACACACTAGCCGCCTTTGCCCGTGTAATAATCTCATCAGGTGAGCCTAAGCCCTCACGCTCGTGATTAAGATGACAATGTGAATCAACAAACATTTCTTACTTTCCTGCTTTTCCCGTGAAAACGGGAATCTTTTTGCTATTCTTATAAGATCCCTGCCTTCGCAGGGAATACAGTTTACTATGCGGCCTTTTCTTCTAGCTCCAAACGTGGAAACACCCCTTGCGGAACTGGTAATTCAGTGCCGACTTTTAATGCATGCTCTTTTGTTAAACATGTAAAATCACGTGCCTTTTCAGTAACTGCAACTTGATCTAAAATTTTAGACGCTGAGTCAGGCATAACAGGCTGAACTAATATACCTAAACAGCGAATGGTTTCAGCCAGCACATACAACACTGTTTCCATACGTGTAAAATCTGTTTTCTTGAGTGTCCACGGGGCTTGTGCATCAATATACCCATTGGCAGCATTCACTAAACGAAAAATCTCTTGTAGTGCTTCATGGAATTTAAATTGATCGAGACCGGCACGGACGCTCTCAATAACACCATATGCATCGTTCAGCACAGCTAAATCTTCTTCATTAAAATCAGCATGATGAGGCACTTTACCCTCACAATTTTTAGCAATCATCGACAAGGTACGTTGCGCCAAATTACCCAAACCATTGGCCAAATCACTATTGATACGATTAACAGAATTTTCATGTGAGAAATTACCATCATTACCAAATGGTATTTCACGCAATAGCACAAAGCGTGCTCCATCGACACCATAACGGCTAATCAACTCTTCTGGGGTAATCACATTACCCACAGATTTAGACATTTTCTGGCCTTCAACGGTTAACCAACCGTGGGCAAACACAGTCTTTGGCAAGGGTAGCTTTGCCGCCATTAGAAAGGCCGGCCAATAGACACAGTGGAAACGTGTAATTTCCTTACCCACCATATGAAACGCATTATTCCAAAACCCTTGGAATTCTTCACTGCTCGTATCTGGATAGCCAAGTGCTGTTAAATAGTTAGTAAGTGCGTCAATCCAGACATACATGACGTGTTTTTCATTGCCAGGCACAGGCACACCCCAATCAAAGGTCGTACGAGAGATCGACAAATCACGTAAACCGCCCTTCACAAAAGACATCACCTCATTACGACGTGATGCGGGCTGAATAAATTCAGGATGTTCTTCATAATAAGCCAACAATTTATCTGTATACTCAGAGAGCTTGAAGAAATAGCTTTCTTCTTCCACCCATTTACATTCAGCACCAGAGTCTGCAGCAATCATTGTGTCTTTATCAGGCCCTGCAATCAGCTCATCTAATGTATAATACGCTTCATCTCTGACAGCATACCACCCTGCATATTTATCTAAGTATATTTCCCCTGCTTCTTCTAATTTTTGCCACAAGGCTTGCGCTGCTTTTTTGTGCCGTTCTTCGGTTGTCCGTATAAAATCATCATTAGAGATATTCATTGGCGCTAAAGCGCCTTCAAACATCGCCGCTACTTCATCCGTAAAGGCTTGCGGACTAACGCCCTTAGCTTCTGCCGCTTGTTTCACTTTCAGACCATGCTCATCTGTGCCTGTTAGAAATTTTACCTTATAGCCATCAAGACGTTTAAAACGGGCCAATACATCGCAAGCAATATTCGTATAAGAGGAACCAATGTGTGGCGCCCCATTCACATAGTAAATCGGTGTCGTAATGTAGTAATATTTATCTTTTTTGTCAGTCATCTTGCCTATTTCCCATTAAAATCTCAAAACCTTCTTGCACGAGGTAGCGACGGTCTAAATAGGCACGTTGCCCTTCCTCGAAATGCACTCGCAACCTATCATAATTACTCACAAAATACTGTAAGTCATGCTCATTAAAGTAATTTTCCAATACCGCACTTTGCTGATAGCTTTTCAACGCTGTAAACAGCAATGAGTCATAAAATGATTTATGCATCGCTTTCAACCTGACAAGCTCTGCAGCGATCTTTGTCATTAACATCACAAAAAATGGAAAGCTATCATCCTTTTTCTTCATACTAAGAAATTCAGACAATTTCATCGCTTCAATACGGTTAAGCCCCGTGGACTCATCGAAGCAATCAAAAACAGAAGCAGATATTTCCATATCTTCTTGTTCTGCCAATTCAACGGCTGAGCCAATACTCCCCTCACTCAAACAATGAATAAGGGCTTTGTTATGAATATCTAAACCAGAACGAGATAATAGCTCATCTAAATTTTCTTGAGAGAGCGGTTTAAACGGCATCACACGTAAGCGAGATTTAATCGTTGGCAAAAAATGTCCCATACGGTGTGCCACTAATATAATCAGTGCTTTATGGGGGGGCTCCTCTAATACTTTTAGTAAAGCATTTTGTGCTTGGCTTGTCATCAAATCAGCATCATCAATAATACAAATCCGCCAACCGCCCATTGCTGCTGTCGAATGCATAAATTTTGAAATTTCTCGGATAGCATCAACAGAGATAGTCGTTTTTTGAGCACCTGTTCTTTCATCTACTGGAGCCTCTACAATCAATAAATCAGGATGACCTAAGCTTGACACCTTACGTGCCGCATCACTTTCCGCTGGCACATTAAAATTCTCGGCCTTAAGGGCTTCACCACCAAATAAACTATCAGTTGCATTTTCACCGTCATGGAACAAGAACTTGGCCAAACGATACGCAAAACTTGCTTTACCTATCCCTTTCGTTCCAGTCAAAGCTATCCCGTGCGGCAATTTATCTTGATTATAAAGAGATAATATAAGCTGCTCTTGCTCATCATGGCCGAGTACATTTTGTACCTGTGGCGGTGTTAGTAGACCTTCGGAAACAGCTGTATAAGGCAAGCCTCCCCCTAAATCACCATCTAAGTCATCATCAAACTCTAATTCATCAAACATGGTTAAATACGTTCAGTTACATTTTGTAAGATTTGTGCCGCAATTGCCTCAATAGATTGATTCGCATCAATCACAACGCAACGATCTGAATTTTCTCTAGCAATATCCAAATAGCCTGTACGCAGACTATTGTGGAAGTCGAATTTTTTATCTTCAAATGTATCACGGCTTGGATCTCTTTTACCAATACGTGCCAAACCGACGCTCGGATCAATATCAAAGATAAACGTTAGATCAGGTTCAAAATCACCAATACATTCTTGTTTAATCGATTCAATTTTGTCTAAACCCAAACCACCAGCAACACCTTGGTAAACACGCGTTGAATCGGTAAAGCGATCTGTAATAACGATCTTGCCAGCCGCCAGTGACGGCTCAATCAATGAGACCAGATGCAATCGACGTGTGGTAAAGACAAGAAAAGCTTGAGCGATAACATCCCAATGCTGACCTTTGTGATCGATAAAACACTGCCATAATGCTTCCGCATCAACTGTACCACCAGGCTCTCTTGTTGTCACAATGGCAAAGCCTTTAGCCTGCAGGGCATCTTTTAATAAGCCAATTTGTGTAGATTTACCTGCGCCTTCGCCGCCTTCAAAGCTAATGCAAATGCCTCTGCCCATCTACACACCACCTGATAAGCGATAACCTAAACCAGCAAAAAAGCGGACGATAACATTAGATTTTTTAATAGGTGCCATCGCCACAAGTGGTGTCTCGGCTTTTTGACCATCACCAAAAGTAACTGTTAAAGTACCCAATTCATCACCTGCTTTAATAGGTGCAATGATTGGTTCTTTGTAACTAACATCAATCTTTGTAGCACTCTTGTTCAATTTAGGCATTGTTACGACAAAATCTTTGGCAACAGAAAGCGGCACTATCTTACGATTACCGTAAAGCACCTTTGCATCTGCTATGACTTGATTTGATGCTAGTAATGTTTCATTGTCAAAGCCGTTTAACGCCCAAGACATAACAGAAGCTGTTTCTTTAGCACGGGCAACATTCGATTCCATGCCATTCATTACCATGATAACGCGGCGATCATTCTTTGTACCAGACGCCATTAAGCCATAACCACCGATTTCTGTGTGGCCAGTTTTAAGTCCATCTACATTCAAATCTGTACGAAACAATAACGGATTACGATTGCGCTGATTAATTTTATTGTACTCAAAAGAATGGATACTGAAATATTTATAGAATTCAGGGAAATCTCTAATAACATGCTCAGCCAATAATTCTAAATCAGCCGCTGATGAATAATGATCTGGATCTGGCCAGCCACTAGCATTCACAAAATGCGAATGCGTTAAGCCTATTTCTTCCGCCTTTGCATTCATCGCCTGCGCAAAAGCCTCTTCAGAACCTGCCAAACCTTCTGCCAACACTATTGTTGCATCATTACCAGATTGAATAATAACACCTTTAATAAGGTCTTCAACTTTAACGCTATCGCCGACCTTAACAAACATTTTTGAGCCACCCATCGCCCATGCTTTTTCGCTCACATGAAATGTATCACTCAGCTTGATATCGCCTTTTTCAAGCGCATCAAAAACCATATACATAGTCATAACCTTACTCATTGAAGAGGTTGGCATTTTTTGACGTGGATTTCTTTCATACAGAACTTGCCCAGTCTCTGCGTCTTTCACAATCATTTGCTTTGCTGTCAAATCTGAAAATGGGTCAGCAGCAAAAGCATTTGTTGCAAAACATAAAATAACAATAAATAGAAAACGTTTTAAAACGGTCATAAGAGTCTCAAATCAGCTAATTTTGGGTTAATCTACAACAATCATAGCGGTTTGATACCCGAGGTCAACCACGCTTTTGAGAGTTTGGTCGGCTGTTGCCACATCCATCAAAGGACCGACACGCACGCGATAAAATGTTCCATTTGAACCTGTTACATTTTTAATAACAACATTCGTGTATTGGCGTGCCAACCTAGCTTTGAGCGCTTGAGCGTTCTCTGGGTTAGAAAAAGCCCCTAATTGTACAAAAATATTCGTAGGCGCTACAGGCACGTTACGCACACGCACTGTTTGAAGTTTTGATACGTCAGGTCCCATTGCGGCAGTTTGAATATAACCATGATCTATCGTCATACTAATCGGCAATTTACCATCTCTGTTATACGCAATTTCGGCACCCCTTGTATCTAAACCTTGGCGAGCAGCCTCTGCCAGAATACGACTTTCTTCTTCTAAAACATCGACACGTACTTTTGCAGTGCCTTTATTTTTATAGCCTAGCAATTCTGCTGCACGTTCAGACACATCCAGCACACGTCCTCGTGCAAAAGGTCCACGGTCATTAACACGCACAACAAGCGAGCGGCCATTTTCGAGGTTCGTCACACGGACTAATGAAGGCATCTGCAATGTTCTATGAGCCGCCGTCAAATCGTATTTATTAAAAATTTCACCATTCGCTGTCCGCTTGCCATGAAAGCCTGGACCATACCAGCTTGAAATACCTTGCTCTGAATGAGTAAATTTTTCTGTTGGCGTATAAACTTTTCCTTCTATTTTATAAGGATTTCCGACTTTGTAATTACCTTCAGCAGGCTGCACCACAGAACGTTTATTGCCCGGTAAATTCTTGATAGTATGGGCGGCTAATTGCGTTTGCGCACATCCTGCAAGACTGAGCCCAAAACTCAACATCATTGCCATGATAAAAAATTGTCGTATCACTGGTTATAAGCCTCTTCTTGCTCTTGGCTATCACCTTGGGCAATAGCATCAGCCAATAACCCAACGGTCGTGGCGAAATATGTTGATCTATTCCACTTCAGAATAACATCATAATTTGAGTAAACCAAATACGTCTCACCAGAAAGTCCATCTGGGGCGACAATATAAGCTTCTAAACGCTTATTTGCCGATAAATTATGGCCATTTAATGTCTTTACACCAAGTTTTTGCCAATAGGCAATAGGACGACGATACTCTTTACCCACCATTGTCGCAGGAATACCTTGTGGCAATTTTACACGCTGTCCCCATCCTTGATTATGCTGCCAACCACTTTGACGCAGATAGTTCGCTGTTGATGCAAAAACATCGTCCAGATCTTTCCAAATATCACGCTTCCCATCGCCGTCTCCGTCCACGGCATAGGCACGAAAACTAGACGGCATAAATTGATTTTGCCCCATCGCCCCCGCCCAAGAGCCTTTCATTTCATCTAATGTGATGTGCTTTTCATCCAAAATTTTTAATGCCTCAACTAGTTCTTTTTGAAAAAACTCACGACGGCGTCCTTCATAGGCCATAGTAGCTAAAGCATCTATAATGCCTGTACCACCCGTAAAACCGCCGTAATTTGTTTCAATACCCCAAAGAGCGACAATATATTGTGGCTCAACCCCATATATATTGGCAAAATGATTAAGCTGCACCCGATGTTGCTTATACATCAAGCGCCCTTTATCAATACGATCTTGTGATAGAATCTTTGGCTTATATTCCGCATAAAGCGTTTTCTTTTCTGGTTGCGCTCGGTCAAGCTCAATCGTTCTTGGCTTAAAAGTCGCCGATTGTAGCGCCATCGATATGGTTAAATCAGACACACCTTGAGAACGAGCATCAGCAGCAACCTCTTTTAAAAAAGAGCGAAATCCCTCTTCTGTATAAGCGTTGGCCGCCGAAAAGGGTAAAAATAGAGCAATCAAAATCATCAAAATATAAGGCATTTCTTCATGCTATATGACCCGCCTAACCGATCAAGCAAAAACGTCATGTTTATGAGTTGACTTTACCTGCCAAATTATGCGATATACCAATCTCAACCTGTTTAAAAATACGGACAGATGGCAGAGTGGTTGAATGCACTAGTCTTGAAAACTAGCGTGGGCGCAAGTCTACCCAGGGTTCGAATCCCTGTCTGTCCGCCACTTAACAAAAAACCCGCTCTTCAGCGGGTTTTGTTTTTCTCTATTTGCTAATCTTATTAAACAGCCCGCAAAACAGGACAATAATCAATCTTTCCATCTGCTTGGATTATTGGATTGTCCTGAAGCGATATAAACACCATTGTTTCAGGACTTTTATTCCTGACATCATGTATTACGCTTGATTGAAATAAGACTTCGCTAGCTGGGCCTATTTTAAGCCTGAAAGGACCGACATGCGCTGTACCACGACCAAACAGAACAGTGATTTCAGCCGTAGCGTGCTCGTGAAAATGTTCTCCTAAAGACGCTCCCGCATCAAGAATAAACACGTCTACATGCTGCGCCTGCTTAGGCATGGTTTCTGCTATACCGTCATTATACATCAACGTAATAACTTTTTTACCTTGCTCTTCTTCAAGCACGGTAAAAGTTGAAAAACAACGCCCTAGTAAAAGACCATATTCTCCATTAAGAATACGGTCCCTATTTGCATTAAATGCATCTGATATATCTTTAATAATAGTTTCCATAGTTCTCAATATCCATTCTTTAGCAAATTGTCAAACACTCTTGCCCTTTTTTGTAGGGTGCGTAGGATAGATAAAAAAGGATTAATATGATGGCGCAATCAATGGAGAAAAAAGATATGACCAATACACGCATTGAAACAGATTCACTGGGCGAAGTAGCCGTTGAGAACAGCCGTTATTGGGGCGCACAAACCCAACGTTCATTAGAGAATTTTAAAATTGGTGGGATTAAACAACCAGAATCGCTTATCCGTGCCTTAGGCTTACAAAAGAAAGCGGCTGCGTTGACTAATATGGAACTAGGTGTCCTTTCAAAAGAATTGGGCGAAGCCATCGTTAAGGCCGCTGATGAAGTGATTGATAACACATTGATGGATCATTTCCCGCTGGTGGTTTTCCAAACTGGTTCAGGCACTCAAAGCAATATGAATGCCAATGAAGTGATTTCTAACCGTGCGATTGAAATGCTCGGTGGCGAGATTGGCTCTAAAAAACCAGTACACCCAAATGACCATGTGAATATGGGACAAAGCTCAAATGACACATTCCCAACGGCTATGTCTATCGCTTGTGCTGTGGAGGTTCACAAATCCCTACTCCCTGCTTTAACACATCTACACAAAGCCTTGGATGCAAAAGCCAAAGCTTTTAAAGACATTGTAAAAATTGGCCGCACCCATTTACAAGATGCAACGCCTATGACCTTAGGCCAAGAGTTTTCTGGTTACACGCAACAAGTGGCTTACGGCATTGAGCGTATAAAGTCTTGCCTGCCACGCTTAATGGAACTGGCGCAAGGCGGTACAGCTGTGGGTACAGGCATTAACTCTCGTGTTGGCTTTGCTGAGAAATTTGCAGCACAAGTCGCTAAAATCACTGGCCTTCCTTTCATCACTGCGCCTAATAAATTTGAATCATTAGCGGCCCATGACGCCATGGTCGAATTATCAGGTGCCTTAAACACAATTGCCACATCGCTGATGAAAATTGCCAATGATATTCGCTTACTTGGCTCTGGCCCTCGAAGCGGACTAGGAGAATTGAGTCTTCCCGCTAATGAACCAGGTTCATCGATTATGCCAGGGAAAGTAAATCCCACACAATGCGAAGCGTTAACACAAGTCTGTGCACAAGTGATGGGTAATAATGTGGCGGTCAGTGTCGGTAATTCACATGGTCATTTAGAGCTTAATGTCTTCAAGCCCATGATGGTTTATAATGTGCTGATGTCTATTCGTTTGATCGCTGATGGCTGCGTCTCATTTACAGATAATTGCGTTGTCGGTATCGAACCTAACCGCGAACGCATCACGCAATTAATGAATGAAAGCTTGATGTTAGTGACAGCGCTCAATCCACATATTGGCTATGATAATGCCGCTAAAATCGCCAAAAAAGCACATCAAGACGGTACAACATTAAAAGAAGCTGGTGCTGCGCTTGGCCTGATGAATGAAGAGCAATTCAAAGAATGGATCAAACCAGAAGATATGGTCAAACCTAGTGCTTAATCATGGCTGTCATTAAACGCTCCGTCAATATTATGGGTCATGCGACGAGCGTGACCTTGGAACAGGAATTCTGGAATAGTTTAAAAGCCATTGCTAAAAGTAAGAAACAACCTATCCGTAATATTATCTTTGATATCGACAAGACCAAACCACTAGACAGCAACCTATCCAGTGCAATTAGGCTTTATGTCCTGAAATATTATCAAGATAAGGCTTAAGCGGCCATATACTGACCACCATTAACGGTCATTGTTGCACCTGTTATAAAGCCTGCGTCTTCAGAGGCCAAATATGCCACCATACCAGCGATTTCTTCGGGCTTACCCAAACGTCCTACTGGAATTGAGCGCACAATAGATTCTAAAATTTCATGCGGCATATCAGCCGTCATATCTGTATTAATGTAGCCTGGACAAATAGCATTTACGGTGATACCTCGGCCTGCGCTTTCAAGCGCCAAGGCTTTTGTAAAACCGAGCATCCCTGCTTTAGCTGCCGAGTAATTCGCCTGACCAAGTTGGCCCTTTTGACCATTAATCGAGCTGATGTTAATAACACGGCCAAAACGTGTTTCACGCATACTGGGCACGACATGACGGCACATATTATAAAGCGAGTTTAGATTGGTATCGATCACAGACTGCCAGCTATCAAGGGCTGATTTGTGCAACATACCATCACGCGTAATGCCTGCATTATTAACAAGAATATCGATTTTCTTATGCGCCTTTAGGATTTTCTCAACAGCTTTTTCACAAGCATCGAAATCAGTTACATCAACCTTCATGGCCTTTGCGCCAGTTTCAAGCTCAAAATCCTTGGCCGCCTTATCATTACCACCATAAAAAGCAAAGACTTTGCAGCCTTGTTTAATCAGTGATTCAGAAATTGATTTACCAATACCTCTTGTACCGCCTGTAACGATGGCGATTTTTTGCTCAACATTCTTTATAGTTTTTTCCACGTTTTTCCTTCAGTTCTTTCTACACACATTGCTATACCCATGCCGCCGCCAATACATAGCGTCGCCAAACCTTTTTTGCTATCCCGACGTGCCATTTCATGCAGGAGTGTGGTCAATATTCTTGCACCTGACGCACCAATTGGGTGACCGAGAGCAATAGCCCCGCCATTCACATTTACTTTTGCTGGATCTAGTTTTAACTCTTTCAAGACACAACATGCTTGTGCAGCAAAGGCCTCATTTGATTCAACAAGATCAAGATCAGATACATCCCATTCAGCTTTTGATAACGCCTTACGAGATGCGGGAATTGGTCCTGTCCCCATAATCGCAGGATCAACACCTGCTGTTGCCCATGAAGCAATCTGCGCAAAAGGTGTTAGCCCACGTTTTTCAGCCTCACTCGCCCGCATCAAGACAAGAGCTGCGGCACCATCATTAATGCCTGACGCATTACCTGCTGTGACTGTACCGTCTTTTTTAAAAGCGGCACGTAACTTACCGAGAGTCTCGGCTGTTGTCCCTGCACGAATAAATTCATCCTCTTGGAATGTCACTTCTTCTTTGCGGGTCACGACAGTATAGGGTGATATTTCATCTCTAAACCTGCCTGCCTTTTGTGCCACCTCAGCACGTTGTTGAGATTGTGCTGAAAAAGCATCCTGATCGTCACGGCTTAGAGAAAATTTATCGGCAATATTTTCAGCCGTAATACCCATGTGGTAATCATTAAACACATCCCATAAACCATCTTTAATCATTGTATCGACAAACGACATATCACCAAATTTAACGCCATTACGAAGATGTGCCGCATGCGGTGATAGACTCATATTTTCTTGACCACCCGCCACAACGATATCCGCATCACCTGCTAAGATTGCTTGCATACCCATAGCCACAGCACGTAGACCAGAGCCACATACTTGATTAATCGTTAGTGCCGTTTTTTCTTGAGGGATACCCGCAGCAATAAGTGATTGTCTTGCAGGGTTTTGCCCTACGCCAGCGGTCAGCACTTGACCCAAAATAACATCATCAACATCGGAAGGCTTTAATTTTGCATCATCAAGCACAGCCTTAATAACATGAGCGCCTAATTTATGCGCTGGCTCATTGGCTAGTGTGCCCGAAAAATTCCCAATAGCCGTTCTTTTTGCTGCAACAATTACGATAGGGTCTGAGTGTGACATAGTACCTCCTGAGTTGATTTATAATCTACGTGGCTTTGATCCAATTTACAATCGGTTTCCAGACATTTTCTTTAGCTTTCGTACTTCCCATTAAACCTATATGCCCAAGTTCTGGGGTCAAGCGCTCACTATGTTTTAACAGTACATTTAAAGCCTCTGCACTCTCTGGTGAAACTAATTTGTCTTTTTGTGGAATCACACACAGGCTTTTATTTTTTATCTTTTTTGGGTCAATAGTTTCACCGCAGCATTGCCACTGATTTACAGCTGTCAGATTATCAATATACCATTCTTTCAGGCAGCTCTCAAAAACACCCCAACCAAGATTGCGTCCATCATTGAGCCAATCCTCTATCGCCACAAATAGTTTTGTTTTTAAACTATCTTCATTGAGATCAATATTAATGTATTTCATAACCGTATCTTCTGGTTCTATTGACCCAAAGAATGATTGCAACATATCGACAGGTACATAGGTAGATGCCACACGCATTGCCAAAGACTGCGCCCATATGTTTTGTGCCGTTAATCTTATGTTTTTATCTGTCTTCTCAAAATCCCAAGGCGTTGCCATAAAGATATATTTCAAATGGTCAAACTGAACCCCTGCTTTTTGTGCGGCAGCAAGCAACATAACGCCGCCCATACAATAACCAAGGGCAACATCATCCTCTTCTTTTAACAACGCAGCCATCGCTGGTATTAAATAGGTTTCAATGCATTCTGATAGCGTTGCCTGTGACGGGTCAAACACATCACCCCAATCAAACAATAAAGGCTCTAAACCTTGGTCATTTAAATATTGAAAAAAAGAATACTCTGGTAATAAATCCAAAATAGAATGACGATTAATAAGAGATGGTATGAGCAAAATACGCTTTTTACTTTTATTCGATTTTTGTGCAGCATAGACTTTTACATCCCCTTTTGCCCATACCACCGTATAATCGCCAGTGTTCTTTGCAGAAACTGGTTGCCTAAAGTATTCCCCTACTTTTTGTACATACAAAGAAAACAAGCTCATATCTTGCCGTGATGCAGCAATTTTACTGGCATTTGCAAGGTGTAACCATAAAGGTCTGGGGCCGTAACGCATTTTTTTTAGTTTTCTTCCAGCTGTTTTTGTGCATAAATAAAACTAGATAATTAGCGTTTTAGCAAGGGGATGTGACTAAATGGCTCGAAAATACGATAAAATTACTGTTAAAAAATATGCAAATCGTCGCTTATATGACACTAGCAAGAGCAGTTACATTACATTAAATGATATTTCAGAAATGATCCGTGATGGATTAGATTTCGTTGTTGTTGATGCAAAAACGAATGAAGATTTAACACACACAGTTCTCGCACAAATCGTTTTAGACCAAGAGTCACAAAAACCACAAATGTTCCCTACCGAATTCATGCGTAAAATTATTGGCTTATATGGTCAAGGCACTCAAAGTTTTGTACCTGAATATCTGACCCATGCGATGGATAGTTTTCTAAAGAACCAAGAACAGCTTCAAAAGCAATTTGCACAACCTTTTAGCAATATGGGTAAAATGGGCGGCATGATGCCTGATGCAGAAAAACTGGCAGAAATAAACCGCCAAAACATGGCAATGTTTGAGAATGCTATGCAGATGTTTAGCCCTTTTGCTGCAACGGAAGAAACACCAGAGCAAAAAGATCAGAAAATCGCTGACCTTGAAAAACAGCTTAAAGACCTAAAAGACAAACAGTCTTAAAAAAATCGTCACCCCGTACTTGATACAGGATCCAGCTTAAAATCAAAACTTTATGGATCCCAGCTTTCGCTGGGATTACAAAGTAGAGTGTTTTTTATGAATTATTTCTTGCAATGCGGTCTCTCACGCTCATTGCTTGTGAGAAATTATCCGCCATTGTTTCAAGAGCTATTGTGATGAACTGACCATCCTTATATAAGAAATATAATGAGGCCACCGCATCACCATTTGGCCCATCCACGCAAGCAATATCATAGGCCGTACCATTATCACTAGGCATTGCATCAAAAGCGCCTTGGCAATTTTGTCTGGTACGCTCTATATATGCCTTCATTAATGTATCAAAAGCTTGTGCAGATGGAGCGTTTGTCACTTCAGCTGTGCCAAAAATACGGCCATCTTGCCATTGGTACACGCTAAAACCTGGCTTAGACGCTGATGCCAATTGTGTCATAGAGCTATAACCATTGATTTGCGCCTCACGTAGCAACGCCAAAATTTGTTGCTGTGTATCTGTTGCCGGCACAGCTTTATTTGTCATCGACATAATTGGTGTTGCCTTCACTGTAGTGACCGGCTCTGCTTTAACTGCAGCGGCCGCCAATTTTGTTTCTCTTGCTGGCGCAGAAACAGTTTTAACACCTGTGTCAAAACGTGCAGGTGGACGAATACCCCGAGGTGCCGCATTGGCCGTTTCAATAACCATTGAATCATTAGACGTTGTGACAACTGAATTTGGCTCTTCAACTAATGCTCTGGCAGGTATTGGCTCAATCTCAACAACTCCAGCACGTGCCTCTTTCAACAATTGACCAAGGCGGCGATTTTCCAATTCAGCTTGTGTATAGCGTTTTTTCAAACGTGATAACTCATATTCAGCCGCCGAGGCTGACATAGGGTCGGATGATTGAGCGGCTTTCAATTGACGGTTTTCAGCCTCCAAAGACGCTAAACGTGTCTGCAGGCTATTAAGATTATCTGTGTACACACCAGATGCTTTTGTAAGTGCCTGCGGTTTGTTTTGTGCAATGTCATTAAGCGTTGAACGCAGACGAGCATTTTCTTGTCTTAATGTTTCAACTTCCGCTGTATTCATTTGCGGAGCTGGGCGTGATCTTAATGAAGCAACCTCTTGTTGGGCAGATGCCAATGCCTTTTTCTGCTCTTCAATTTGCACCATCATATTCTTTTCATTCGTCTGCATACGAGCAAGTGCTGAAGCAAGATCAAGATATTCACGGCCATTCTCTTCTGCCTCTACTTTACCACGTAAAATACGGTTTTCACGGCTCATCGTATCTAAACGATCTGTTAACTCACGCACCGCATTATTATCAACTGATGCTAATGTTGTGTTCTCAAACTGGCGACGTTCAGATTCTAGCGCCCGAGAAAGACGTATGTTTTCTTCTCTTAACTCATCAACATTATTTGATGTAGACATCATTGAACGACTATCGTAAGCAGGTGCTCTTGGCGCAACAGCCTGAACTGCCGTCACCTCTTCAGCTATCGGCGCCATTGCTTTTGGTACATATCTTTCCGCCACCGCTTGTGGTTTTACAGCACCTTCTTCTTTACGCAATTCCCTCGCAGAAACCGATGGGCGCGCCTTAAGGGTAGAATTTGTTAATGGCAGTGGTGTTGTATCTTGTGTTTTAGCGGCTATTGGCTTTGGCAAAGCGATATCTTTCGGTGCTGGCTTAGTCTCATCATAAGCCATGAAATCAGGAATAGCCCCTCTTGTTGTCTTTGTTGGCATAGGTGCCGCAGCTACTTCTTGTACAGGTGCCGCCTCTGCTTGTGGAACACGCGCTCCTATAGGCGCAAGGGATGCAATACATTTTTCCAAACTATTGAGACCTTGATCGATACCGACAAGCGGTAATTCGATATCATTTGAATTCACCCGTAAGGCAGCATAACTATTCTTTTTAATCGCATTAAAAAACTGAACATCTTCGCCCAACTTTAATACGAAAGCTTTATCCGTCACAGGCTTTACATCAAAGCTGCTCAAATAATCATTCCCTGATGCCAAGTTAACGGCATAGGTTGAAGATGTATCTAACCCAAGGCCACCTGACTCAACCGCCACGGACGTTTCATTTAGATTATTGCGGGCAATGGTAATAATTGTGTCACCTGTATAACGACGCGCCATAGCACAAAACGGGTCTGATGATGTCTGTGCTTGATTAAACGAAGAGATAATCCAGTCTGTTTCTGGAGCAAATATCTTTGCTTGCGCAGATATAGCGCCACCTACTGTCAAAAGGGCGGCAAAGGAAACGGCTGAAATAATTTTATGTAGACGCATGGTTAAGACCTATTTTAAAAAGCGATTCATATTCAATGCCTTATAGCATAAGAGTTTCACCCAGATTTGCAAAGCCTAATGTTTGGCTTATGTCTTTTCAGCCTTTGTAACGATCAAGGTGATTTCACCCGTATTCGGGTCTGCGTTTAACTGCGCCACGGGACGCTCTGGACTATCTTTAAATTGATCTAACACGGCTTGAACTGCACCCGCATAAGAAGCTTTATCTTTATATTCCTGCTTTACATTGTATTCCATCGGTGCTTTCCATACTAATGTCACACCTGCTTTTTCAGACCAATTTTTTAATAGCGTTTGTAAGTTCATACCATCAAGTGCTCGCCACTCTTGTACCGCTTTTTGGTCAACGGGTACTGTATCTTTAATGCGTGCATCCATATCTAAACCTGTGGTTTTTAAAAGCTTAGCTACAGCTTCTTCAAACGGCTCGAGTGAAGTCACATCTTCATTTAACTTAGGGTCAACATTAGCTTGCCATTTAACCTTAACACCCTGCTGGTCTGACCAGCGAGCAATAACATCTGATAAACGCTCGCCCTTTTTCGCTTCCCATATTTTAGGCGCCGTATCCTTTTTAACAATTTCTTTTGGCGCATCAGTGACAATCGGTGTTGCAGTTGGCTTCATTTTACCGAGTAGTAATTCTTCAGCTTCTTTTTGAGCAGCGTTACGCTTTCTTTCTTCATCCGTAATTTCACCTGTTAATTCAGGTGCTTTTGCACGGACAACTGTTACAGTTTCCTCATCAACGATCGGAATAAGTGGATAAAGAACGTCTTCTTTTTCCACAATTTTTTCTTCAACTGCCTTTGTCTGCTCAGACGCCTCATCTGCTTTTTTGGTGACAGGTTTCTTTTTAGGCATTGGGTTATTTATATCTGCCATTAAAGAGTCTTTTAACGCCAAGCGCTCTTCTTCTGTTTGGAAGATACAGCCATTAATATTTTTCAACACTTCACTTAATCCTGTAAGCGCAAAGCGGAATTCCGCCTCTTCAGTTTTCACAATAATGCTATTTGTCGTATATGCTTCAAAACCTTCAGTCTCAAGAGGTTTTGTCAGATTAAACCGAATAGACGATGTGCTTACCGCTAAACCACGAACCTCCGCTGGTGCGCCATTAATCATAAGAATAAACGGGTAGAGCTGACCTTCGGCAAATACAGGCTGTGCAAAATCAATGATAAAAGCTTTTATATATTCATTATCCTCACTGACTTGGATAGCAAAGCCATTATTATAGACATTGGAAAAAATACAGCTATCGCCGAATTCAGGACCAACCTCACCATAATGCCACACTTCGACAGGGATCAAATCAAAGTTATTCTCTAAGGTATCTCCTTTAACACTAACTTCTTTACTTTCTTCTGAGATGACAGTGTCAGATGCAACTTCTTGTGCCTGCACCACAATTGGCAAAGACAAAAAAATTGAAAAAAGAATCAGTAAAAGCTTATTCATGTCGATACATTACGCTGTGTTTTGTTTTTTCTCAAGACCATGTGCAAGCGCAGCCGATAAAAACATGTCGATATCCCCATCTAAAACACCTTGGGTATTAGAAGTCTCTACTTCTGTCCGCAAATCTTTAACCATTTGGTATGGATGTAACACATATGAGCGTATTTGATGCCCCCAGCCAATATCGGTTTTATTCTCGTAAGACTCGCTCTCAGCCGCTAAACGTTCGTTCATTTCCTTCTCATACAGCTTCGCTTTCAACATCTGCATTGCTGTATCCTTATTCTGATGTTGAGAACGCTGGTTTTGACAAGCCACAACAATATTGGTTGGCAAATGCGTAATACGCACAGCTGAATCCGTTGTATTAACATGCTGCCCACCTGCCCCGCTTGAACGATAAGTATCGATTTTCAGATCTTTTTCTTCAATAACAATATCGATTTCATCATCAATCACTGGTGTGACAGACACTGACGCAAAACTTGTATGACGCTTAGCATTAGAATCAAAAGGTGAAATCCGCACTAAACGATGCACCCCCGTTTCAGATTTCAACCAGCCATAGGCGTTTAAGCCTGTAATTTGAACTGTGCAAGACTTAATACCAGCCTCTTCACCATCGCTCATCTCAATGATTTCTTTTTTAAATCCTTGGCGCTCTGCGTATCTTAGATACATACGCAACAATATATTCGCCCAATCTTGTGATTCTGTACCACCTGCCCCAGCATTTATTTGTAAATACGCATCGTTACGATCAACTTCTCCTGACAAAAGACTCTCCAGCTCTAAACGAGCCGATTTCTCTTGCAATGAGACCAGTCCTTTTTCAGCCTCTTTTATGAATTCCGCATCATTTTCTGCCTCACCCATTTCAGCCATTTCAACGTAATCTTTTAAATTACGCTGCATCTCATTCACGGAAGCAACCATCGCATCCAGTGAATTACGTTCTTGCATGATTTTTTGGGCTTTTGTTTGGTCAGACCACAGATTGGGGTCTTCAGAAAGAGCGTTTAATTCGTCAAGACGTGCAAGAGCCACATCCCAGTCAAAGATGCCTCCTTAGCAACCCCATGGACTGCTCGATCTCTGACACTAATTTTTGTAGCTCCGCTTTCATAGGGTTTATCTAAGGAATTTTTATTGAAAAAACAAGGTTTAATAACAACTTGCCCAAACAGTGTAGCCTTTTGCATCTTTAATATAATGCCCTAACCTATCTTTTGATCTTTTAATAATGAGCGGTTGATTAATTTTTGTATAACACTCAAACATCGTCAAACTCATGGCCTTTAAAGTAAAAAACACCCGATAATCACGATAGAAAGGACCAGTTGTACAGGCTTTAGCTGACTGACCCGGCTCTAATCTAAACTCTGAGCGGTGCCGATTGCCTGTCATAGGATGACGGGCAGTTTCAACAAAGCCAAAAACCGTACGCTCTTCCTCGTTTTTAATATCCAAGCATGCCGGTTCCTTGATAAGGTAGTCTTCCAGCTTATTCTGCGCCTCTGCACCTTTAAAAGGGAACAAAAGAAAGAGACAAATAATAATGTATTTCACCGTTTTCATGACTTCGTCCTTTACAAAGGCGTGGTTTTTGTTGATAAATGATTGCAAATAATAAATATTATTGTAAGCAAAATTTAAACTACTTACTAATTATAGCAGATAGCCAGGAGCATAAAATGCGTTTTAACAAAATTCTTCTCACCCTAACAATGGTTCTAGGCCTTGCCGCTTGTACCAATGTCTCAAGCCTCAATGATGTGACAGCGCTTAATAACACTCAGGCTGTAGGCTCTCCATTCACGCGTCAATTGACCGAAGAATATAGAACATTCGCTAATTTCCAACTCAATCAAGACAAGGACTACGAAGATGCCATACACTTTGCACGTAAAGGTGTTGCCGCTGCCACTGGTCAAATTGTTATGCCTGAGCCTTTAGATGATTGGGATCTTACAACATCGCAAACGATTGAATTAGGTGATGCCCGTGCACGCTTGATTCATGTATTTGAAATGGGGTCTATCGCCCAATTACCTGAACTATCAGCTGTTGCACAAGCACGTTTTGACTGCTGGGTTGAAGCAGAAGAAGAAGTTTTAGATAATCCAAACCCTTACATTATCCCATGTAAGTCACAATTCTTTGATGCTCTTGCTCAATTAGAAGCACGCACACAACAATTGGCTCCTCCAATGCCTCCAGTCGCTGCTGCGCCTGCTTTCCCTGCGCCGATTGAACCAGTAGATAATTATTCAGATCAACCAGTCGCTTTAGCTGATGCTGTTTACCTTGTCTTCTTTGATTTTGACAAATCACTTATCACGTCAGGTGCACAAGATGTCATCAACACAGTTTCTGGTGAAATTAACAGCCGTAACTTAAATGGCATTAATATCGTCGGACATACAGATAGCTCTGGTTCAGATGCGTATAACCGTGCTCTTGGTATGCGCCGTGCCAATGCCGTTCGTACAGCACTGGTTAAACTTGGTGTACCAGCAAATATGATTACAACATCATCTAAAGGTGAAGCAGAACTGCTTGTCCCAACAGGTGACAATGTGAAAGAACCAGCTAACCGTCGTGCAACTATTACATTTGAGTAATATCAACGATTAACATTCTTTCATAAACAGATTAAGATGGGCCTGTGATTAGTTTCAGGCCCATTTTTTTTATTGTCGGTGTTTTAATGTGTATCCTTTCAATAGCGATGCTCATCCCCATGACAATTGATGTTCTCTACGGAAATGATGACTGGTCTGTTTTTTTGATTTCTGCAATTTTTCTTGGTTTTCCAAGTCTTTTGACTGTCATTGTTACGCATCGAGAACGTATCTATACAAAATTAACACAGCAACAAGCTTTTCTTATGACTGTGCTTTGTTGGGTTATTATTCCAATTGCCGCCGCTGTACCATTTTATTTTAGTGGTTTAAATATAAGTTTAATCGATTCTGTTTTTGAATCTGTCTCAGGCATTTCAACTACGGGAGCAACGATTATTACAGGATTAGACTTTACTGCGCCTGGAATACTTATTTGGCGCTCTATTTTGCAATGGCTGGGCGGCGTCGGTGTGTTAATCATGGCCTTAACTATTCTGCCTTTCTTGAAAATTGGTGGTATGGAGCTGTTCAAGATGGAAGCTTTAGAGAATGAGAAAGCAATTCCACAAGCGACACAACTAGCCGTTAACATTGTGTACATCTATATAGCCCTGACATTTATTTGCTATCAAAGTTATGTGTATGTTGGTCTTGAACCATTTGATGCCATCAATCATGCAATGACAACGATTGCAACTGGCGGCTACAGTACAAAAGATGCTTCTATCGGACATTTTGCTGGATACGGCCCTTCTTTTGTTGCTGTTATTTTTATGATTATGGGTGGCTTACCATTTATTTATTATTTAAAGATTGTTCGCGGCAATCTGTCTATCATATTTAAAGACAGCCAAGTAAAATGGTTTTTAGCCATTATAGGTATTTGTATCGGATTAAGCTTTCTTCATGCTTGGCTCAATGTTGGATATCATGCACTTGATGCCCTCAAATATTCTTCACTAAGTGTTGTCTCACTGATTACGGGCACAGGCTATGCCAATGTTAATTATATGACATGGGGACCCTTCTTTGCTGTCTTTTCATTCTTTTTTATGATGATTGGCGGCTGCGCAGGGTCAACCACATGTGGGATAAAAGTATTCCGTTTCCAAATATTGACCTCAATCACACTCTCACAACTTCGTTCCGCTTTAATTCCTCATGGCGTATTTACACCGCGTTATTTAGGTAAAAAAATCTCTCACCCTGTCGCCGTCTCTGTAATGAGTTTTTTCTTTTTATATGCTTCGAGTTTTTTAGTCTTAGCTGTCTTACTTAGTTGGACAGGCTTAGATTTTATCACTTCTATGTCTGGAGCAGCTACAGCCATTTCAAACGTAGGACCTGGGCTTGGCCCAATCATTGGGCCAGCGGGTAATTTTGCCCCCTTACCCGATCTATCAAAAGTGATTATGTGCGTTGGTATGATTCTAGGTCGCCTAGAATTATTTACAGTATTAGTTCTGTTAAGCCCTACGTTTTGGAAAAAATAAGCGGTATTATTTTTTATTGCAAAGGCATTGGCGACGATGCGGCAGGTAAGTCCTCAGTCTGAATAGCTGTATCTGAAGAAGATGCTGTTGGCGCAATTAGTGGCTGTGGGTTTAGCTGCTCAAAGTAGCCATCACTATTGTCAATCTGTCCATTATAAACTTTTGACGACGATTCTGGCGTATCAAACCCTCTATTCATTTGCATGGGATCTGGTTGATTAGGGGATATTAATTTAAAATTATCACCTAAGCTTTGAACCAAGCCTTTATCCATCTCAGTGATGGCTTCTTCAATAAAAGCCAAATACGCCGTCTCTAAAGCCGCAATTGATAATGAACGATTAAACTCACGTGACTTGGTATAGCGCATAGTCGTTTTAATACGCTCTTGCCCCATATTATCTTTAAGGACAATCTTAACACGGTAATTAACAGTATACTCCTCTTTTTCATCCAACTTCATCGCTGACATAATTTTAAATTCCGACGCAACACGTTTGTAAGGCAATGTTGCTTCTTCAATCGTAAACTCCAAAGTGCCTGTTTCATAACCGCCATCGGCCATGAAACGATTACCGAGATAATTCTTCATCGCTTTAGCAGGAGATGTCGTAAAATATAAAGACTTATCATCCGTTACATCGCCCATAGCATTGTTACGATCAATGATATTAATTTTCTCAACTAGTAACGCTAATTTATTCATATGAGCGAATGTCAGTTGCGCCTGAGGCTGTCCCGCTGGATCTGGAATAACCGTGCAAGCAGACAATGTTGTGAAAGCCAGTATTATAAATAATTTTTTCAATATCATTTTCATGACAGTTTTTCCTTTTTCTTTAAAATCTTATCAAGCGCAAAATCATATGTTTGAGAACAAAACTCACACGTCATATGAATCATCTTATCCTCTTTTGCCGCATTGCGTAACTCTTCTTCAGATAATGCCAAAATAACAGATTCGGATCGTTCCAAAGAGCATCGACACTTTTTTTGTATCGCAAGCGGTGTGAACACTCTTACACCCTCTTCATGAAACAACCGCATTAATAAGTTATTACCGTCTAGTGATGGAGACAAAAACTCTTCCGCCGTACATGTCTCCAAAAGGATATTAGCCCGCTGCCAATCCTCCTCCATATCCTGACTATCTTCTTTAAAGTCTATTGTTTTGCGGTCCGCTTTATCAAGGTGCTCTCCATGTTCTGGTAAATGTTGTAACATGATAGCGCCAGCCCGCCAGCCCGATTTTTTATTGTTAGGTGGCATGCCTATCGCCATTTTAAGGCCAGTGCCAATCTGTTCTGATTGTGCAAAATAATGCTCAATGCTTTCTAACAAACTCTCACCTTCTAAAGAGACAATACCCTGATAACGTTCGGTATTCTCTCCTTGATCCACCGTGAACGCTAAATAGCCCTTGCCGACTAATTGCTCAAAAGATGGCTCCTTTTTTTTCAGCGCTAATAACCTCTCTTCCGAAAATGTTGCACAAGCGCGCACATGCCCCTGTGTAGTGACATCAGCCACAACCATTGTCACAGGGCCGTCGCTACTCATTTGCAATGTGAAGACACCTTCATATTTTAACATTGAGGATAAAAGTAAAGCCAATGTCGTTGTTTCAGCCACAAGCTTAGATACAATTAAAGGATAATCATGGGCCCCTAAAATATCATCTAGCACAGGACCTAAACGTACCAATCTGCCTCGCAAAGAAGAGCTCTCTAATTGGAATGGTTGCACGACGTCATCATTTACCATGTCATTTGCAACAACATCATCAAATTTTATAACATTCATAATTCTTATATTTTGTTTTATAGTGTTAATAGAAACAACAACATGGCTGTTTCACAACGCAAAATCAAGGTTACAAATGGCTAAAGCCAAAACGATCACACAGAACAACATTGAAAATATGGGACTTTATTATTTAGAACGTTTCTCAACCACCAAAGCCCATTTCAAGAAAGTAATGATTGAGAAAATAAAACGCCGCTGTAAACGCCAAGAAATTGAGTTTGTGGCAGAATTTATAAAGCTGCTCGATACTGTTGCCGATAAATTTGAGACACTCGGCTACCTTAATGACATAGCCTATACCGAGAGTATTGTCCGTATGGGATACCAAAGCGGCAAATCCAGCCGTAAAATTACAGCCAAATTACTCAGCAAAGGTATAGAAAACGACTTTATCGCACGAGCATTAACAAATTACACCACAAAAGATAACACCCCTGCTAATCCAGATTTACACGCAGGTGTCATTTACATGCGAAAGAAAAAATTAGGCTGCTTTGACAATGACAACAAAATAACAACAGATAAGGCATTGCAGCGCCTCGCTTATGCTGGCTTTTCCTATGATATAGCAAAGAGACTTTTAGAAATGGACAAAGAGGAAGCAGAGACTATTTTTTATCAGTAAACTTTACAATATTGTGACCTGCCTTTTCCAAAGCATCGGCATCACGTTCCTCTTTAGTACGGCGTTGTGTCGCTACACGTTTTGCAGGGAACACCATTGAGACTGTTGTTCCTTTGCCTTTCTCTGATTGGATATCTAAACGTCCACCATGCAATTTTAGCAAAGACGTAACAAGTGTTAGCCCTAAGCCTGTGCCTGAATTTGCCCGTGCATGAGCTGAATCAATCTGGCCAAATGGCATCAATGCCTTTTTAATTTCATCTTCAGACATGCCCACACCCGTATCCGTTACATTAATACGCAAATTATGTTCATCGTCCAGTTCATGCGATAAAATAATGTGTCCACCGTCATCTGTAAATTTAACGGCATTACTCAATAAATTCAAAATCATTTGTTTAATCGCCAATTCCTCACCTATCAATTGAGGTGTTGACTCATCAATCAGGTTTTCAATGACTAAATGACTTGTTTCTGCTTTAGGCATCACAAGTGCTGTACAAGATTGAACAGCATTGGCCAAGTTCACGACACTTTCATTAAGTTGGCGGTCGCCTGCTTCAATTTTAGAAACATCCAGAATTTCATTTATTACTTTTAATAATTTACGACCACTGGAATAGATATCTAAGGCATATTCATTATATTCTTTCTGGCCAACTGGACCAAAAACTTCATTCTTAATAATCTCAGAAAAACCAATAATAGCATTCAATGGAGTCCGTAATTCATGGCTCATATTTGCCAAGAACTCTGACTTCGCTCTATTGGCCAAGTCAGATTCAACCTTTGCTTCTTTAAGGGCAGTTTCAGCCTTCTTACGCTGAGAAATATCTTCCATGATACCTTCAAAATATAGCACATGGCCCTCATCATCTTTAACGATACGTGCAGATTCACTAACCCATATCTCGTATCCATCTTTATGGCGCAACTGCACTTCATAACTGTTAAAACCCTTATTTCTAAGCAACATTTTATCAAGTGTTTTTCTGTCCTCTTCATGGACATATAACTGCCCTGTAAAGTCAGTTACTTCCTGCATTAGATCGTATGGGTTGTCGTAACCTAGAATTTTGGCCATTGCAGCATTGGCTGAAATAAATTGTCCTTCTGGCGTAATCTGGAAGATCCCCGCTGTTGAATTCTCAACGATGTCTCTGTACTTTTTCTCTGCCACAGCCAAGGCCATCTCGGCCTGACGACGCTCTTCAATATCGACAATTGTTCCTACCACTAAAGATTCTTTGTTTTTATCTTTTTTCAACACAGATAAAGACATCTCAACTTCTCTGAATGTACCGTTCAATGTTTTGATTTTTGTAAAGAGACGCTCATCTTTACTTTTACCATCCAATACGCGCATAAAGGCCTTTTTGGTTTCTGCCTTATCTTTTGAATGCAACATATCCAATAGTGATTTGCCAATCATACGTGAGCTTTCCAGCCCCGTAATTGAATGCCAACTTTCATTAAGGAAGATAATTTCACCATCCTCTTTCGCTTCAAAAATAATATCACTTACCGAGTTAATCACCGACAAATGCTCTTCTTCACTAGATTTCAATGTCTGATAAAGTCTCTCACGCTCAGAAATTTGTTTATTAAGTTCTTGGTTCTTTTCTGCCAACACTTTATTCATCAACGACAACTTCACGGATTGCATATGATTGTTTCTGACATACATTGTCCCAATGACTGTCAAAACAGCCCCGAACATCAACATCAGATAAGGAATAAGAGACATAAAAGTATTACGTGCATTGCCCGAAATCTCAATTCCTAGCTCCAATGGCACTTGTGCAAAATCCTGCTCAAAACGCTGCGTATAGCTATCCTTCGCCGTAATCACAGTATTACTATTTGCAACATCTTGCATTTTCTTATCGAAAAACATTAAAACTGTTTTGTCTTTTGTGAGTAATACAAAAGAGGCAATTTCTTTCCACTGCGTTAGCTCATCAAAATTGAGAATACGAGATAATTTTGTCTGATAGATAACGAGATACTCAACATTTCGAGGATTTTTAATAACATCAGAAAAAACCAAATACTTTTCACGAGATAGCACCGTTTCATCCTCTTGAGACTTTGTCACAATTTGTGGCAATAACTTAGGATGAAGGATAAGACCTGATTTACCGCTGCGTCTTTCAAGCATAGTTTTTATCGTCTGGGCATCAAAAAGAGGCAATGTTTCACCAGAGACTTTACTTTCAGGACTCTGGTGTAAATAGGTTAAAGAACTCAAATCGTTCATTGGCGCATAAAGCACTGAATCAAAGCTTTTCAAGCTCTTGTCGAGTAAAGCATGATTAGTCGATATTTTTTCTTTAGAAAAATTATCTTCCACTTCTATTAAAGCCGAACTTGCCTCAATAGACCGCTCAACATCATAAAAACTATCTAAAACAAAATTTTTAAAATGGTTTGTTAATGTTGCCACTTCATCTTTACGCATTTCATTAATAAAGACGGCCAGAATAGCAAAAGCTGTTCCTGTTAAAATAAAACCATTTAACAATACCATTAAGAATGTAAGATTTGCGCCTAAAGGTCCCTGCTTACGCTCAACTTTTGGCGTAACATCATTGGCATTAGATGCCTCAGAAAGCTTTATTTCAGCGTCTTTTTGCATGACACGTGGTCGAACCCCTTTTTCTCACAATCCTCACTATTACACAGAGTTATTAACGAAAGATTACTAATTTTAACCCAAATAGTTAGAATTATAAAGAAATACAAATAAACACAAAAATCGGCTTGATTAAGAACACGTAAAGCTGTTAAGTATGGCTTACTATATTGCTTTTATACGGTGACGTGGCTGAGAGGCTGAAGGCGGCGGTTTGCTAAACCGTTATAGGTTTTTAAAAGCCTATCGAGGGTTCGAATCCCTCCGTCACCGCCATTAAAACTAAAACCCGCCCTCGTGGCGGTTTTTGTTTTAAATTGTTGTGGGATTTGAACCCGATAAAAGGGTTCGACAACAAGCCATTCTTAAGAGCGAGCGAACGTGTACGCGAGCATTATAAATAAAGCATGGCGCAGACGCGGCGAGTAAACGAGCCAATCCCTCCGTCACCGCCATAACTTTTTTATTCTTATTATTTTTTATCCGCTGCTAAAGCATTCACAGCTTGTTCGAGAGCCTCTATGCGTAACTTAAGATCAGCATTTTCAGCCTGTGACTTCTTAAGACTTTCATTTTCAGCCTTGAGCTCTTTAATAGCCTCAATCATTGGGGCAACTAGACCATTATAATTAACGGTTAGATAGTCATTGCCGTCCTCATCTTCTGAGTGCAAAACCAGTTCAGGGAATACGGCTTGTACGTCTTGGGCGATAACCCCTAATTGTTTGTTAGCGCCACGGGCTTCTGTATCCTTCCAATTAAAGGATACACCGTTTATTTGGCTTAATTTATCAAGCGCATTATCAACAGGCATAATGTTTTCTTTATATTTACGATCAGAGGCAAAGGCTAATGTATTATTCACTTCAACCCCGCTTGTTGTTGTACGTAAACGCCATGTGCCCGCATACGTTAATTGTATCTCACCATTCAGGTAAGCCAATAACATCCACTGATTGTTTACGTCGTTATAAATACCCGAAGTAGTGCCGCCATCATGCATAAAGACAACCCGTCCATCAATAGAATAGCCTTCATAATTGTTCAAACCTGCGCCATTTATTTGTACACTGCCATATTGTCCTGTGACAGGAGAAGAAAGATAATTTGTAGCGCCGCTAAGATATACTCTACCACCATCAGCCCGCACATTACCAACCATCGTCAAATCACCACTGGTAAGATTTAGATTCATCATATTTTGCTCATAAACATCAGTAACAGCCGTATGACGACGAAAATACAAAAGATCATTATAAGAGAATATCCCTGCTGTTTTGCTATCTCCACCTGCATAATCTTCAAGGAAAAGATATTGTGTCAATCGAGCGCTACCATTTACAGAAAGTGCTTGAGAGGGGCTAGGTTCA
>MDSV01181121.1_pt1 | contig 51123 bp, 51 predicted proteins | sample 810851 | NCBI WGS metagenome assembly MDSV01 (sample SAMN05326640, study PRJNA326480) | marine metagenome | isolation source: seawater | place: Atlantic Ocean: North East | collected 2012
GAGGATGGGCCCAATCCTAAAATTTCACCTGCATCAAATATTTCTTTTAAATCATCTGTTGAGAGTTCAAAATTCTCTAAGTCTAAAGTTGGCTTATAAGATCTTCGGTCTCTAACAGGGTTAGTTCTAGTAAACAAATGACCCCTTGTTCTATATCCATTTATAAGCTTAACTACTTTGAATTCTTTTAAAATATTTTCAGGAATATGAAACTCTCCTTTTTCAACTTTATCGATACCAAATTCAAATCCTTGAAAAAAAGCTCTCCAAGATGGTTCAACTGATTCAGGGTTAATGAGATACTGGTTATATAGTTCAGCAAAATATGCTGTATGAGCTGTATTTAAAAAAGAATATGGATCCATCAATCCTTCATTAATATAAAATTACAACTTAAAAATTATATGATAATGAGTTTTTTAATGTTTTATCTTCCATATTCATCAGAAATTCTAACTATATCATTCTCATCTGATGGTTTATCAGATTCTGTATGTTGCCAAATCTCTGAAATAACACTAAAATTATCTAAACCAATTAGTCTATGTCTTTCTCCTTGTTTTAATTTAATTTGGTCATTTTCTTTCAATATAGTCATTTGACTTTCATAATTATCCATACTTGTTGAAATACCTACATTTCCTCTGTAAACCTTCCATATTTCAGCTCTTCTATTGTGGTATTGCCATGATAACTTTGAATTTGGCTTCATAATCAAAATTTTAGGGCTTAATTTTCCTCCTATTTTAAGAGAGTCTACATTTATTCCGTTAAAAAATTGATTAGCAAAATCTTGAGACTGAGACTCATTAATTACTAAAAACCCACCCCAAGGTCTTTTAAAGTCCTCTAAAATAATTTCAAATCCTAAATCTTTAATTTCCTTTTTTATCTTTTGAAAATAATTCATAGTTCAAAACTATTCAAATTTTAACATTTTTAATATTGAATTAAGATTTAATTCAATGTAATTTTAATTTAATGTTTGCTCTCATTGATTGTAATAATTTTTATGTTTCCTGCGAAAGAGTTTTTAATCCTAAATTAAATAGTAAACCCGTAGTAGTTTTATCTAATAATGATGGCTGTGCCATATCAAGAAGTAATGAAGCAAAGGCATTAGGAATACCTATGGGTGCACCTGCATTTAAATATGAAAAATTGTTTAAAAAAAATAATGTAAAAGTATTCTCCTCAAATTTTCCTCTTTATGGTGATATGAGCAGTAGAGTAATGAGTATACTTTCAAAATTTACTCCAAATATTGAAATATATAGCATTGATGAAGCCTTTCTAAAATTTGAAGGTTTTGAAAACTATGATTTAAAATCTTATTGTCAAGAAATAAAGGACATGGTAATTAAATGGACAGGAATACCCATAAGCATTGGGATTGCACCTACAAAAGCACTTGCAAAAGTCGCCAACAGAATTGCAAAGAAATTCCCAGAAAGAACAAATGGAATTTACTTAATTGATTCATCTGATAAAAAAGAAAGAGCATTAAAATGGCTAAAAATTAAAGATGTTTGGGGAATAGGCTTTAAACATACAAAAAGGTTAAGAAATATTAAAATAAATACTGCATATGATTTTATAAATCTTGAAGATAATTGGGTAAGAAAAAACATGAGTGTAGTAGGCGTAAGATTAAAAAAAGAACTAGAAGGTAAATCTATATTAGATCTAGAAGAAGTTATGTCTCCAAAAAAAGCAATTGCTACAACAAGAAGTTTTAAAGGAAATATCACTAATTATGAAAAAATTAAAGAAAGAATATCAACATTTGCTATATGTTGCGCTGAAAAACTAAGATCTCAAAATAGTAATTGTAACTCTATATATGTATTTGTAAGGAGCAATAAATTTCAAAAAAATAAACCTCAATATAGAAATGGAATATTAATGACTATTCCTTTTTCAACAAACTCAAATATGATAATTAGTAAGTATGCAGTTGAAGGGCTAAGAAAAATATTTAGAAAAGGTATTAATTACAAAAAAGCAGGAACCATAGTAATGGGCTTAGATTCATCCGAAAACTATCAACTTAACTTGTTTGAAAATGAAAATCCAAAACATAAATATTTAATGAAAACTATAGATTTTATTCAAAAAAAAGAAGGACAAAGTAAAATTAAACTCGCTTCCCAGGATTTGAGTAAAAGATGGAAAATGAAACAAGAAAAATTAAGTCCTAGCTATACCTGTAGATTAGATGAAGTAATCAAAGTAAAATGAAAAAAGAAAAACTTGTATTTTTTAAACCAAAAAGAGGAGATAAATTAGGCCAATGGTTACTTGAAAATAGTATTTCTGCAGGTTTTCCATCACCAGCAGATGATTTTAAAGAGTTAAGGATAAGCTTAGATAATGAACTAGTAAGAAACAAAGAATCTACTTTTTATGCTAGAGTAAGTGGAGATTCAATGGAAAATGCTGGTCTTTCAGATGGAGATTTAATAATTATTGACAGAGCTTTGGACCCATTAAAAAATAAAATTGCAGTTTGTTTTTTGGATGGAGAATTCACTGTGAAGAGAATAATTGAAAAAGAAAGTAAATTATACCTAAAACCTGAAAATAAAGATTATAGTGAAATTGAAATTAAAGAGGATAATCAGTTAATTATATGGGGAATTGTAACATATGTAATAAAAAAATTAACTTAAAACTTTAATAAATAATTTTAATATTAAGAATTAAAAATTTCTTTTAGGTAAATCATAAAACCATCTTTCATACAATCTACTCTTTGGAAAAATGATTACCCAAGCCGTCATAAAAATTAGCTTCAAATCAAGAATAAAAGAACGGTTTTCTTGATACCAAATTTCTAATGAACCTTTAAATGGAGCAATTACTCTTTTATAAAATTCATGAGGGTCCTCGTTTTCTATAGATGAAATTATTGATTCCTCGTCACGAAAAACAATTGAACCTATACCTGTTAATCCTGGTTTAACATTATAAATACTTGCTTGTATCTCTTCACTATAGGCTTTAAAAGTTTTATTAACAAGCGGACGTGGACCAACTAAACTAATATCTCCTTTTATGATATTTATTATCTGTGGTAGTTCATTAATCTTGGTTTTTCTCAAAAATTTTCCAATACTAGTAACTCTAAAATCATTTTGAAGGGTTATACTACCACTTCCCATATTCATGGAATTCTTTAACATTGTAGCAAACTTCCAAATTTTAAAAGTAGAGTTATTGATTCCAATTCTTTCTTGAAAATAAAAAATTTCACCTTCGGCAGTAAATCGAAGAATGATTATAATTGGAATAAAAAGAGGAAGAAGAATAATTAATGTAAATAGGCTAACTACAATATCTAAAATACGTTTTAAAAAAATATACATATTACATTTTTTGATCCAAATGTTTCCCAGTTTCAATATGTTTGAAATCTGTAACATATTTTTTAATTACTTTAATGACATCAGCCTTTGAAGAAAACGAATCATTAAAAACCTGGTCAAAATCTTTAATGATTTTATTAAAAGAAATTGGGGATTCTAAATTCGTTATAAAACCCAATGAATCATATTTATTGATTTCATAATTTTCTTCCTCACTATAAAACTCCTCAAAACTTTTTTCTCCTGATGTATCAGTCTCAAAAAAGAAAATAGGATATTTTCCAGGATTTCCGTCAAAATCAAATGATTTAGCCTCATTCTCTGAACTAACTAATACTGGCACTAATCCATTTTGCTTTAAAAACTCTAGTGAAATATCTTTGAAGTAAATTTGGTCCTTATTAAAATCTAATTTTGGAAAGAAAATATTTCCCGAATTACCAAGAAATGTTGAAAGTAAACAAATTTCACCTGATTGTTTAGGTGTCACAAAAAATCTTTTTATGTCAGATGGACATGAAAGAGGTTGCTTTTTAGCTAATCTATGATTAAAACCATCTAGAAGAGAGCCATTTGAAAACGCAACATTAGCAAATCTTGCTGTAGTTACTCTAAACTCATTTTGTTTATTAAGAATTATTTTTTCCATTAAAGATTTTGATGCGCCCATAATATTTACTGGGTTAGCAGCTTTATCAGTTGAAACACTAAAGAAAAATTTTGGAGGAACTATAGAACATAAATCAAGTAGCTTTATAGCACCATAAACATTATTCTTAATTAATGCTTCAACAGAAATTTTATCTTTTTCTGACCTAACATGTTTATGAGCTGAAAAATTTGAAACAATATCCCATTTTTGGCTATAGAAGATTTTGTTAAATGTTTCACTAAGAAGATTGACTGGGTAAGTAATATAAACAGGGTTATAGTCTAAAATAGTTGTACTTCTCAAATCTCTTGTTAGCTCAGTCAATCCATTTTCATTAATATCAACTACCACTAACTTGGATGGTTGGAATTTTAAAATTTCTTTAATATAATTTGACCCAATGGTTCCAGCGCCACCTATTACCAGTACTGTCGAATTATGAATTGATTTTTTAATAAAATTAAAATTGTTTTTAATATCCTTTTCAAAACAAATTTTTTTTGGAATTAATTTATTCATTAAAATAAAGTTTTAGACCATCATCATTATCAAATGGTAACTGTCCGATCGAATCAATAATTTTTTTATTTGAAACTATATTATTTTCTGTAATCTTTCTAAATGTTTCTAAGTTTAAAAATGGTAAGTTAAAGAAATTTCCTAAAGTGAATATTAATTTAATAGCAGATCTGTTAAAGAAAAAAATTTTAGTTTTTTTATTCATTATATAATTAATCTTGATCACAAGTTCAGTTACTTTAATTGGATTAGAGTTAGATAAATTATAAATACCACTACTAATTTTATTGTTAATTATGGACAATAAAACATAATTTAAATTTCTTATATCAAGAATTGAAATTTTATTATCAAATTTTCCAAAAGGCCAAATCAAATTATATTTAACAATTTTTTTAATGTAATTCAAATTACCTTTCATATTTTTTCCAATAATGATAGAGGGTCTAATAATGTAAATTTTTTTATTACCAATGTTTTTAATCTCATTTAATAAAAATTTTTCTGCCATAAGCTTTGATTCAGAATATATATTTCTATTATTATTAGTCACATGCTCAACTAAAATATTATTCTTTAGACCTGATACTTTAGAAGTGCTTAAAAAAATGAAAAATTTTGTTGACTGAGATTTTTTAAAAGCATTAAATATTTTTTTTGTTAATATATAATTTGCATTTATATATTCATCCCTTTTATTTGATTTGTGTGAGTTATGTGCTAAACCAGCAAAATGAAAAACATATGGCTCATTAATTATAATTTTATTTGTTCTTTTATATTTTTTGAATTTTAAATGTGAATTTAATTCTATAATCTGTTTACCTACAAAACCATTAGAACCAGTAATAAAAATTGATTTAAAACTCATTGAATAAATTCATTATACATTTTATCTTTTATTTTGTTAGCATTATAATGTGAATAAACAAAATCTTTATTATTACTTTCAATTATTGAAATTTCTTCATTTGTTTTTTCTGAAAATTCTAATAATTTCTTAGTAAGTACATTTGAATCTTCATGCTCAACAATTATGTTTCCATTTAATTGACCAAGTAAATCTGTAATATGAGACTTTTTTGGACCTATATACAGAATTGTTCTTCCGATGTAAAGACCTCCATAAATTTTATTAGGGTGAGTATATCCAACCAAGTTATTACCCATAATAACAACTTGAATGTCAGCAGATGATAATGAAATATGAATATTTGATCTAGGTTGAAATGGTAGCTGAATAATATTATTTAATTTATTTATTTTAACATAATTTGAAACATCCTTTTTTCTTACACCCTCACCAACAAATACAAATAAAAATTTAGAATTATCTTTTAATTGTCTTGCTGATTCTAATAAAGTATCAAGAGGGTGAACATAAGAATGATTTCCAGAATACATAACTACAATTTTATTACCAAAATTATTTTTAATCCTGAAAGGGTTATTACTTTTTGTTCCGGTATAAATATTTTCAATTACTGACCAAGGAGGGTTGTTAAAAATTTGATTTTTTATATTAACTCTGTTGAAAAGATAATCTGACATATATCTGTCCATTGAAAATATTTTTTCAGAATTCCTTAAACTATAGTTACCTAATAAAGTTAAAATTTTAGCTGTAATTGATTTTTTTTTAATTAAACCAGAAGATATTGATAGTTCAGGCTGCATATCCATTAACCAATAATAAAATTTAATTTTTTTTAATTTTGAAAAAAAAACACCTAATACAGAAAGCATAGGTGGAACTGAAGTTCCAAAAATAATATCAAATTCTTTATTTTTTAGTTTGAATAAATTTAATGTTAGTGAAATATAAAAACTAAAAAAATCTATAATCCTGTAAAAGGCATTTGATTTTCCAAAGCTTGTTTGATATAATCTAAAAATTTTGATTTTATTAAAATTTTCAAATTTTGAATACTTTTTTTCATTTTGTTCGTGAGGATAACAACTAGTATAAACGGTAACTTTATGACCTTTTTCAGTTAAGTATAACGCCCAATCAGTCAAATGTTGTGATACTGAAACGTTATCTGGATAAAAAACAGAGGATAAAAATAAAATTTTCAAGCTTTTGAATTAACTTGTTTGGATATCCAATCATATGTGTTTTTCATTCCTTTAACTAGTGGATCTGAAACAGCCCATCCAATTTTAGACTTGTATAGCTTATTATCAGAATTTCTTCCTTTAACACCCAATGGGCATTTAAATCCATACTTTTTAAGAAAATTATCACCGTCAAGATTATTAATTTTTATCGACTTACCAGAAATATCAATTGCCATTTGAGCTAAACCATTTATTGATATCATTTCTTCAGAACCAATATTTACTGGACCTTTAAAATTACTATTCATCATTTTTAAAACTGCTTCAATACACTCAGAAACATGTAAAAAACTTCTAGTTTGTTTTCCGTTACCCCAAACTTCAATCTCATCACCATCATTGGCTTCACATACTTTTCTAATCATTGCTGCAGGTGCTTTTTCTTTTCCACCAGTCCATGTACCTTGTGGTCCAAAAATATTATGAAATCTAGCTACTCTAATATCCAAGTTGTAATTCCTGTTAAATGCAAAATATAATCTCTCACTAAACAGTTTTTCCCAACCATACTCTGAATCAGGATCAGCAGGGTAAGCAGAACTTTCCTCACAGTTTGGATTATTTGGATCTAATTGATTATGTTCTGGATACATACATGCTGAAGAAGAATAAAAAACTTTTTTTACATTTTTAATTACACACTCTTTTGCGACATTCAAATTAATAAGAGCAGAATTATGCATAACATTTGCATCATTATTTCCAGTAAAAATATATCCTGCACCACCCATGTCTGCAGCTAATTGATAAACTTCATCAGCATCTTTAAAAATGACTTTCTTTACTTCGTGGGGATCAGTTAGGTCACACTTAAAAAATTCATCACAAATATCATCATGATTCCAATATTCGTGATTTTTAATGTCAGCTATCCTAACAAAACATCCATCATCTTTTAATCGTTTACCTAAATGCCCTCCAATAAAGCCACCTCCTCCTAAAACTATAACTTTTTTCATAATAATTATTTAAAATTGAAAATATATAAATTGTTGAATTGGTCTTAAAAATATATATGTTAAAACTACCATTATAGTAATTTTAGAAACATCAATAACAAAAATACCAATTTTATTATTGGTAAGCTTGTATGATTTAAAGCTATATGAAAATAAAAATAATAAAGTCAAAGTAAAAGCAATTAAGTAGTAATTTTCTCTCAAATTTAAATTTATAAAAGAGCCTAAATCAAAAAGCTTAGAATACATAATTAATGTATTTTCAATATTTTCTGCCCTGAATGGAATCCAACTTAACATAGAAAAAATATAAACTGTAAACCAGTTGATAGTAGTGTTTGTTTTAAAACTCATATACCTGGTTTTCATTCTCTCAATAAAAATTAGAGTTGCATGTATTAATCCCCATAAAATGAATGTCCAATTTGCTCCGTGCCAAAGACCCATGATTGCCCAGGTAATAAATAAAATTAGATTTTTATTTCTGCCTTTTTTTTGATCTAATCTATTTCCAATCCCTCCTTTGGCTGTTGTTTCCAATACTTTTACTCCCATTAAAGGCAGATATAAATAGTCTCTTATCCATGATGATAATGATATATGCCATCTTTTCCAAAATTCTTTAAATGATTGTGATATATATGGATAATTAAAGTTTTCAGGAATTTTAAATCCAAGTAATAAAGCACATCCAATTGCAATACTCGAATAACCTGCAAAATCAAAATAAATTTGAAATCCAAATAAAGCTGATAGCGTCATAACATCAACTCCTGAAAGTACTACAGGATCAATATTGAAACCATCATCAACTATTGTACTCAAATTATCTGCTAATACAACTTTTAAAAAAAGTCCTTCAATAATTCTTCTAAATCCTTTAAATAAATTATCTAAACTAAACTTATTTGGATTTATCACTTGATCCAAAAACTCTTTTGTTCTTTGTATGGGACCAGCAACAAGTTTAGGGAAAAAAGTTACAAATAAGGCATATCTTAAAAAATTGGACTCTGGTTTAATCAATCTCCTATATACATCTGTTGTATAACTTATTGTTTCAAAAGTATAAAAGCTAATTCCAAAAGGAAGAATAATTTGATATAACGATATATTTGAGCCAAAAATAAAGTTAATGTTATCTACTATAAAATATAAATATTTAAAGTATGCTAATAAAGATAAATTAGTTATTATACTTACAAGAAGATAAATTTTCCTCCTATTATTATTGTTATCACTTTTATCAATTAAAATTGATATAGTGTAATCTAAAACAGTAGAAAACAAAATTAATAACAAGAAATCCCATCTCCAAAAACCATAAAATATACAACTTGAAAAAACTAAAAATGCAACTCTAAAACTTTTATTAATATTCCAAAAGAAAAAACATACAATTGAAAGAAATATTAGAAAAGTAATAGAATTAAAAAACATTGTTATTTCAATAAAATTTGAAGTGATTCTGCTAAAATTTTGTGTGCCTGAAAATTAAAATGCATGAAATCGTACTCTTTAGTTTTTAATAAATTTGTAGAGCTTTTCATTCCCCAGTATTTACCTGGAATTATTTTTTCAAAATTTAAATATTGAAAATTTTTTTTAACACTCATAATCTCTTTAATTTTTTGCTTAAAATCATTGTATTCTAAATTATCATACGGAATTTCAATATCACTTCTTATAGGTGGAATGTATATATTCAAGTTTACATTATTTAAAACACACATATCAATTAGGAGTTTTAATGAATTTATGTTTTGATTATAAGCCTCTTCAATTTTGTATCTTATGGATGATGGTGAAATAAAAAAAATAGTGTTTCTAAGTTTGTATAAAAAAGTAAAAACTTGAGCTCTTAAACTTTCTCGTTTTTTCCAAATATTATTTTTTTCAAAGAGATTGTTTAGAAATTCTTCACTCAAATCCTGAGTTGAAACAATATTTTCATTTTCTTTTGTGTTTTTATTTGGAATTGATTTTATACTATTATTAAAATTATATTGATTCTTTGCATCAAAAAAAGATATAATTTCAGATCTAATATTTAATTCTCTAGTATCATCAAAAAAAGCTGGTAAAATAATTTTTTTAATATCAAAATTTGAAATTAAATAAGTACTAATCATATAAAACTCAGTCAAAGAAGCATTAGGAATTGAAATTGCAAAAATATTTTTGTTTGGATATTTTTTTGAAAGAATTTCTACATAATTAGAATTCCCTTTTACAAACTGATTTACTCCATGGGTTTGAGAGTTTCCAAGAAAAATAATTAATTCAGAATTATCTTTAAAATCAATCTCGTCCATATTTGAAAAATGAATTTTGTTATTATTGGAATCTAAAGCATAATAAGATTTAGTTTCATCTCCTAGTGCAAATTCTTCTGAAACAAAATCAGAAGATGATAAAAAAATTATCAGTAACGAAAAAAATATTATTGTAAAAAACTTAAAGATTTTTAGTTTCATATTATTTTGTGTTCTTTATCCAATATATTGTTTCACTAATATTAGTTCGAAAATCATTATAATTATTACCGGAACAAAATTCATTTAGTTTTGATAAATCAATAATATTATCTGTAGTCATATTTTTAAATCTAAATGAGTTAAGTGGTGTTTTTATTTTTAAATATTTAAAAATAAAATCTCCAAATAAACACATTGCCTTAAATAAACTTTTATTGATTGTAATTAACTTTTTCTTTCCTGACAAATTTCTTATTTCATTTGCCCAATGAGTTATATTGATAGGCTTTTTATCCCCTAAATAAAAATAATTATGAATTACATTTTTATTTTTGGAATTACATATATCTAAAATTTGATTTGATGTATTTTTAACATAGCCAAATGTTTTATTAGCTGCTTCTTTTTCATTAATATTAAAATAAGCTCCCATTAAAACCAATCTAAAAAAATTATTATAAGGTTCTCCAAACCATGGGCCCCATATGGACGTAGGTCTAACTATTGTCCATGAGTTTTTAAATTTTTTAACAATTTTTTCTGTTAAAACTTTACTTTCACCATACAAAGTATTAGGCTTATAATCATTAAAATTTTTTGGAAAATATCCTAACTCACAAACTAACATTGAAGAGGCAATAACAATTTTTTTTAATTCATTTAACTCAGTTGAAATATTCATCAAATTTTTAACACCATCAATATTTGCAGAATAATCATTTAATTTTTCGCCAACAAGATCTGTTCTTGCAGCTAAATGAATTATATAATCAGGGTCATAGTCTAGAATTAACTTTCTTAATTTATCATAATTACAAATATTACAATCAATCCAATAATTAAAGTGGTCTTTATTTTGAGGCTCTCTAATATCAATATTTAATATATCATAATTTTTGCTCAACAACAAAGCAATAACATTAGTGCCTATAAAACCTGAACCACCGGTTACTATATATCTCAAATTATTATATTTTTCTATTTATAACGTAATTTTCTAAAACTAAAACATCCATGTTTGTTCTTAAATAGCAATTTAAAGCTTCCAAAGGTTTATTAACAATTGGCTCATTTTCATTAAAAGAAGTATTTAATAAAATTGGAACACCAGATTTTTTATAAAATGCTGTAATTAATTTATGATATCTTGGAGAAACATTCTTGTTTACAGTTTGTAGTCTTCCACTTCCATCAATATGAGTTACAGCTGGAATCTTTGACCTCATTTTATTTTTTATTGGAAGTACTTTTTCCATAAAAGGCGCTTTATCAATAACATCAAAATAATCTTTTACATTTTCTTCCAATATTGATGGTGCAAAAGGCCTAAAACTTTCTCTTTTCTTAATCTTTTCATTTAGAAGTTGTTTAGCATCTTTTCTTCTAGGATCAACTAAAATAGATCTTCCTCCAAGTGCTCTTGGACCAAACTCTGCTCTACCATGAAACCAACCAACTACATTTCCATCGATCAAAAGATCAGAAACAACTTCAATTAATTTAGTTTCATCATATTTTTTAAAATCAATTTCTTTACTCAATAACAATTCTTCTATTTCATCATTAGAACTTGATGAACCAAGATATGGGTTGGTCATTACATTCCATTTATCATTTGACAAATTAGAGTAATAATGATAAAGAGTAGATCCAATTGAAGTTCCAGCATCATGTGCAGCAGGTGGAATATATAGATTTTTAAAATTTGTTTTAGATATTATTTTACCATTAGCAACAGAATTTTGTCCAACACCTCCAGCTAAACATAAGTTAATTGATCCAGTTTCTTCATATAATTTTTTTAATAAATGAAATATTACATTTTCACAATGAACTTGAACAGACGATGCAATGTCTATATGATGTTGAGTAATTTTTTCATGCTTAAGTCTTATTTTACCAAATACTTTTTCCATATTTACTTTTGAGTAAAATAAACTTGGAGTAGGATCATTATCTTCTAACATTGAGGTTGTAACTCCTTTAGTATGATGATCAAAAAAATCTAAATTCAGCTTGAATAAACCATTATCCTTTACAATAAGAATTTTTTCCATTTCATCTAAATATCTTGGTTTACCATAAGGTGATAAACCCATGACTTTATATTCATCTCCATAATGATGAAAACCTAGAAACTGAGTAAAGGCAGTATAAAATTGACCAACAGAATGAGGAAAATTAACTTCTTTTATTTTTTTTATTTCATTTCCTTCACCATAAGCTAATACTGTTGATGTAAAATCACCAAAAGCATCTATCGATAAAATTGCACTTTGATCGAATGGAGATGCAAAAAAAGCACTTGCTAAATGAGAATTATGATGTTCTATGAACTTTATTTTATTTTCTAAATCAAAAAATTGAATGTCAAAATTTTCTTTTAATAAATTTTTAACATTAGAAACAATTTTTATGTTTTTACTCCTTTGATAATAATTAAAAATATTCAAAGGGTTTTTAAGAGCAAATAATATTTTTTTTAATTTATTGTGATTTGGATCTCTAGATATTGTAATAAAATCTACCTCATTCAAAGAAAGGTTACAAGTATCTAAACAATTTTGAATAGATTGAATTGGAAATCCAGCCCAATGTTTTTTTCTTGTAAATCTTTCCTCTTCAAATGCACATAAAACTTTACCATCCTGTAAAATACTTGCGGAGGAATCTCCATGATATATATTTAGTCCTAAAATTGTCATCTTATATTTTTAATTTATTTAATGAATATTTTGTTGAAATTGATTTTATAAAATCAAAAGTTTGTTTGGCACATTTTTCCCATGAATAATTGCTTGAGTAAATATGTGCTTTTTTTGCTAGTTTATTTCTAAGCTTTTGATCATTAATAATCTTTTTTAGCTTAATAGTTAAATCTATTTCAGAGAGTGGATTAAAATATTCACCGCCATCTTTTAAAAATTCTTTCATAGGTCCTAAATTAGAACATATTATCGGTAAACCTGATGACATAGCTTCAATTAATGAATTTGGCATATTTTCACAAGATGATGCGAAAATAAAGCAATCTGAATTGTGATAAAATTTTTTTACTTCATCCAAACTTATATCCTCTTCCCAATTAATATATTTGGATATTTCAGCGTCATTTAAAATAGATTTTATTTTTTTTCCAATAGTATTAAATTGATTACTGCCAACCAAAGTTAGAGAAATATTATATCCCTCCTTTTTTAAATTAATTATAGAATAAATAACATTTAAATGATGTTTATAAGGAAAAACATGTGAAACATATAAAATTTTATAAGGGTTTATTTCTGAATATGAATTTATATTTTTTTGGACTTTAGGTTTTTTAATAAAACTATTGGATATTCCATGATTTATAACAATATCATCAATATTCCTAAGTTTAATTTTTGAACTAATTACATTACGGGCATAATTTGAAAGAAAAACCATACCATCTGCATTTTCAAAAGATTTTTTATTAGTGTAATAAAGAAATTTATATTTCAGTCTAGTCAGTATTGAATTATTTCTCTTTCTTTCTTTCTTTTCAAACATCAACATATTTCGAGACATGGTAACATATGGATGATTTTTACCTGTATAATTTCCAAATGGACTGAATATACAGTGGGCTTCACCGTTGAATGATTTGTTCTTTAGAAAAAGTTGCCATAATAAAAATCCAATCCACCCATAATTCAATAAAAAATGAGTCCTTTTTAAAATTTTTTTATGGCTTGGTAAAATATTTAATAACGATGAGGGAGCCCATATTATTATTTTATCAAAATGAAATGGGTTTTTAGAAAAAAATTTCAACAATTCTGTTAAATGTCTTTTTGATCCTCCAGAACCTCTACTTATGGCGTCAATAAGAAGTATCATTTAACTTAAAATATTTTTTTTATCTAATAAATGAAAAATGTATTTTTTTGCTAAATCAATTAAAACCTTAGTTTGGTTATAACGATAATTATTTTTTATAAATACTTTTTTCTTATAATCACCATAAGTAAATTTTTTATTTTTGTAAGGCGGATTTTGAGAAAATCTTGGACTAACTTCCAATATATATGGTTTGTTTTTTGTATTGTCATTTTCAAAAGTTATGTCTAATCCACATATATCCATTTTTGTTTTTTTAACACATTCTAGAATATAATTTTTCCATTGATCGGGTACGTCTTCAAAAATAACTGATGCTCCATTTTTTGTTGCTGTAGTTTTCCACTCTTTTGATTTATTAATTCTCCAAAAAGAGAAAATTATTTCATTCCCAATAGTGGTTACCCTCATATCTTTTCTCATGTTTACAAGTTTTTGAAGAACAATCTCAAGATTTGGATTATGTTTTTCATAATTACTAATAAAAATCTTGAGATCATTTAAATTATTGAACTTAAAAATATCTTGACTTCCGCTTGAATGAACTCCTTTAAATAGTAATGGAAAAGTTAAAAGATTATAATCAATATCATTAGTAGATTTATAATACCATGTAGTTGGCGTATTAATTTCTAATTCGTCAAACATTTTATGCATGTAATATTTATTTTCTAAATATTTAATTTCATTAGCTTTTACAAAAATTTTATTTCCTTGTTTTTCAAGTTGTTTTGCTAAAAAAGTTATTGAATCTGTATAGTTTCTAACTTTATACTTGTCAAAATTTTGATTTGGCGACCAGAAAATAATTTTATTTTGAAAATTTCCAGACAGTGACTTAATTGAAAAATTAATTTTTCTTTCAATTAAAGCATTAATGAATCCAATTTCCCAACATATAGATTCGGATAAAAATTTTTTAGTTGTTAATAGTGAAGATATTACTACGACTTTACTTTCAGGTTTATAATATTTAAAAAAACCTATAAAATTTAAGTTAATTATTGGGTAAATTAATCTTTGAATGGCAAAAATAAATCTCATCTAAAATTGTTATAATCTTTTACAAAATCTTCATATTTAGACACTTCCTCACTATATGTGAAAATTTGATAGTTCGATTTTTTTATACTTTTCGATCCATAAGGCTGGTATTTAGTTATAATCTCTTTAGGAAAATTAAAATCACTTTTTAATGTTATAACTGGACCTTTAGAAGAACCTATTATATTTTCTTCTCCAAAACAGTCAACTAAAATTGATGAAACATAATTAACTTTATTTTTTAATTCTTCTATTTGAAATGATTGTAATTTTTGTCTAAGCTCGTCATAAAGAGGAATGGCTGGTGTGAATGGAGTTTGATCATAACTACTAAAGTATATGTGTTTATTAATATTTAAGTAAGTCTCTACCGATTTATCTATAAAATGATCTTTTAAAATATTTTTATCAATTAATACAATTCCTAACACAGGACTACATCCAAGTAATTTACTACTAACTGTTACAACGATCTTTGCATTTTTGGGAATATCATAATAAGGAAATGATGAAACAGAATCAACAAAAAACGCAGTTTTGTTACTTAAATCATTATGTTCAGATTTAGAAGTTTCATATTGAACATGAAACTGATAGTTGCTATTAGAATTATTTTTTTTATAATGTGTAAGTAATTTTGACCATCTATCTTTGAAGCGTCCACTTTTTCCTTGTAAAGAAAAATTATACTTAAAAGAAGAAATAATAGATTCTATTGAAAGTGAACCACTACCAGTTATAACAATAATTTCATATTTATCATTTAAATTAAATTTTTTATTAAATAGCGACTTAATATCACTATAAATTTGAAAAAAATTTTCTTCTCTATGATGAAAATTTACTTTGGATTCTATGATTGATGATACATTTGGACCAAACATTATTTATTTATTTATTTTATTAAGTAAATTTAGATATTTAAAACCATAATAATTTAGTTTTAATTTTTTCAAGTAGTTGATTTCACTTTCATAAAACATAACTTTTCCGTTCTCATGATTAAAAGACATATCATCATAAAATTCTATCAGATAACCTTTATTGACTAAATACTCTATAAACTTTATTTTTTTCATTGGAGAGTTAAAGAAAAATAATTGAAATATATTTACCTTAATTTCATTTCTATTCAACCAAAAAAAAGTTAGCAACCAAAATTTAATTGGTCTAACTGAAAAGAAGAAAATATTGTTTGAGTCTTTATATTGGTTAAGTATTTTATTTTTTATTGGAATGTAAACTTCTAAATTATTTACTAAATCTTTATCCAAAAACCCTTGATAATTTGAACGATATCCTGTATTACAAATAGTGTTATCTATGTCATAAATATAAATAACATCACCATAATTAACTGAATTAAATTTGAAAACAATTTTATATATAAAAAAAAATAATTTATAAAATAAACTCCTAAACATTTTATTTTTTATAAATTTTTAAAATACCAATTAATTGATTCTTTTAATCCTTCCTTTAAATTATATTTTGGAAAATAATTTAGATTATTTTTCGCTTTTTCAATTGATGCTAATGAATGAGGAATATCTCCTTCTCTCTCTGGCCCATGAATTATTTCAATCTTTTCAATATTTTTATCATATTCTTTTAATATTTCCTTAAGATAGTTTGACAAGTCCAATAAACTTGTTCTTTCACCACATGCAGCATTATAAATATTATTAATAGCAGACTTATTTTGAACAATAATTGATAAAATGTTTATTTCAATTATATTATCTATATAAGTAAAATCTCTAGAGAAGGAACCATCACCATTAATCACTGGACTTTCGTGATTAATAAATTTTTTAATAAACTTAGGGATAACTGCTGCATATGTGCTATTTGCATCTTGCTTTCTTCCAAAAACATTAAAATATCTTAATCCAATATATTCCAGTCCATATAAATCATTAAATATTTTCGCATAAAGTTCATTGACATATTTTGTGATCGCGTAAGGTGATAATGGATTGCCAATTTTTTCTTCGATTTTTGGCAAAAAATTAGAATCTCCATAAGTTGAACTACTTGCTGCAAAAATAAATCGTTTTATATGATTATCTCTGCATGCAATTAACATATTCAAAAAACCCGAAATATTCACATCATTTGTTGTAATAGGATCTTTAACAGATCTTGGAACAGAACCAAGTGCAGCTTGGTGTAATACATAATCAATATCTCTGCAAGCTTTATTACAATCACTTATATTTCTTATATCACCCTCAATTAGATTAAAGTTTGTTTTAGATAATAAATGTTTAATATTTTTTTTACATCCGGTTGAAAAATTATCTAAACAAACTACATTTTTGCAACCTAATTGAACTAAAAAATCACATAAATTTGAACCAATGAAACCCGCTCCACCAGTAACTAAAATATTTAAATTTTTAAAATTAAAGTCTTCCATCAACAGTCATTTTTAAGAAATTTTTAATATCATATACAACTGATTTCCTTTTTAATATTAATTTTAAATTAATATTTTCAAACTCTTTATGCGGAACTGCTAATATTATAAGTTCATACTTTTTCTTCATAATCTCTCCCATTATATTAATCTTATATTCTTTTTTAAAACTTACTTTATCAACAAGAGGATCATAAATATCAATATTTTTAACCTTACTTATCAATTGAAAATATAAATCTACAACCTTAGTATTTCTAAAATCGGGGCAATTTTCTTTAAAAGTAACACCCATAATAAGAACATTAGAATTATTAATATTTATATTTTTTGATTGCATTAATCTTAAAACTTCATTTGAAACAAAAGATGACATGGAATCATTTATTTTTCTTCCAGCTAAAATTATTTCTGGATTATATCCTAAACTAATAGATTTTTGAGCTATATAATAAGGATCTACACCAATACAATGTCCTCCTACAAGGCCTGGCTTAAAGTTTAAGAAATTCCATTTAGATGAAGCCGCATCAAGCACTTCATTAGTATCTAAATCCATCAAACTAAAAATTTTAGCCAGTTCATTAACAAAAGCAATATTTATATCTCTTTGAGAATTCTCAATGACTTTTGCTGCTTCAGCTGTTTTTATATTTGGAGCTAAGTAAGTGCCAGCAGCAATTATTTCTTTGTACAGATTATCTACTTTTATGGCAGTTTCAGCATTTGATCCTGAGGTTACTTTAATTATTTTTTCCAAAGTTCTTTGTTTATCACCTGGGTTAATTCTTTCAGGAGAATAACCAACAAAAAAATCTAAATTATATTTTAAACCACTAGTTTTTTCAATAATAGGGACGCATTCATCTTCTGTTGCTCCAGGATAGACAGTGGATTCATAAATTACAATATCATTTTTTGAAATTATCTCACCAACACTTCTTGAAGCATTAAAAAGCGGTTTAAAATCTGGTTTTTTATTTTTTGTGACAGGTGTTGGAACAGTAATAATGTAAATGTTAGCAACTTTTAAATCTCCTAATTTTGATGTTGGATAGAAACCATTTAAATCATTTTCAATAACATTTTCATTTAAAACATATTCCAATTCTTTTGATTTTATCTCATTAGTTTTATCAAATAATTTTTTTAAATCATTAACTCTTTTTTGATCTATATCAAAACCAATTGTTCGAAATTTCTTTCCAAAGGCAACACCCAAAGGTAATCCTACATATCCAAGACCAATTATTCCAATAACATTTTTCATCATTAAATTACTTTGTTTTTTAAATACCAATTATATGTATTTTTAATTCCATCTGACAGAGAAATTTTTGGTTTCCAGCCATAATTTGAAAATTTAGAACTATCCATAATTTTTCTTGGTGTACCATCAGGCTTAGTAGAATCCCAAATAATTTTTCCGTTAAACCCAATAATATTTTTTATTTTATTTGCTAAATCTTTAATTGAAATATCAGATCCAAAACCAACATTATAAATTGAATCATTAAGTTCATTTTCTAATGAAAAAACAATTGCATCCGCAAGATCTTCAACATGTAAAAACTCTCTCAAGGGCTTACCAGTCCCCCACAATACTAAATCACTTTTTTCATCTTTTGCTTCATGAAATTTTCTAATCATAGCTGGTAAAACGTGAGAAGTGATTAAATCAAAGTTATCATACGGACCATATAAATTGCATGGCATAATAGAAATATATTTTTTACCATATTGGTTTTTAAGAGCTTCGCATAACTTAAGACCTGCAATTTTTGCAATAGCATATGACTCATTTGTTTTTTCTAAATATCCTGATAGCAAATACTCCTCTTTTATTGGTTGTTCCGAATATTTTGGATATATACATGAGCTTCCTAGAAAAATAAATTTTTCAATATCATTTTTAAATGAAAGATCTATCAAATTATTTTGAATTTGAAGATTTTGAAATAAAAATTCATATGGACTTTGGGAGTTCGCAATAATACCACCAACTTTTGCAGCGGCATTTATTACTATTTCAGGTTTAACATAATTAAAAAACTCATTTACTTCATTATATTTTGTCAAGTCTAATTCATTTCTAGGTTTAACTATAATATTTTTATAATTATTTTTTTTAAGAGCTGTGACAATTGATCTTCCAACCATTCCAAAACCACCTGCAACAAATATTTTTTTATTTTTCATTAAAAATTTAATTATTTATTTTTCAAACTATTGAAATCTTTTTCCATCATATCTTTAATTAAATCATCTAAATCATACTCTGGCTCCCAACCTAATTCTTTTTTTGCTTTAGTTGAATCTCCTACCAACAGATCAACTTCAGCTGGTCGAAAATACTTTTTATCAACTTTTACAACTTCCTTATCAAACAAAAAATTAAATTCATCATTATTTACTTTTGTAACATAACCTATTTCATTAATACCCTTTCCTTTAAATTTTATTTCAATTCCGTAATAATTAAAACATTTAATAACAAAATCTCTTACCGAAGTTGTATTTCCTGTTGCTATAACCCAATCATCTGGTTTATCTGCTTGTAAGATTAGCCACATTGACTTAACATAATCCAAAGCATGTCCCCAATCTCTACTTGCATCAAGATTTCCTAGGTAAATTTTGTTCGTATTATTTAATAATATATTACAAATTCCCATTGTTATTTTTCTTGTCACAAATGTTTCACCTCTTCTTGGAGATTCATGGTTAAATAGAATACCATTAGAACAAAACATTTTATATGACTCTCTGTAATTTTTAGTTATCCAAAATGCATATAATTTTGCGACACCATATGGTGATCTTGGGTAAAAAGGAGTATTTTCATTTTGTGGAATTTCTTGTACTTTTCCATATAATTCTGATGTACTAGCTTGATATATTTTTGTTTTTAAGCTCAATAAACGAACTGCTTCTAAAATTCTTAATGTACCAACTGCATCAACATTTGCGGTATATTCTGGAATATCAAAAGAAACTGCTACATGACTCATAGCTGCAAGATTATAAATTTCATCAGGCTTTATTTTTTGAATAAGTTTAGTAATATTTAAGGAATCTGTCATATCACCATAATGTAATATAAAGTTTCTATCCTCTAAATGTGGATCTTGGTAAATCTGATCTATTCTTTGAGTATTAAAAAGAGAAGATCTTCTTTTTAAACCGTGTACTATATAACCTTTTTGAAGTAAAAATTCAGCTAGATATGAACCATCTTGTCCTGTGATTCCGGTAATTAATGCTTTTTTCATTTTAATAGTTTTTTATAAAAATATCCGATAATTGTCTTAATGGAATAAAAAAGATTAGTAAAAAGGTTTACCCGATTTGATCTTATTATAAATGTTTCTTTTGCTGATTGTACTACCCCTTTAAATTTTGTTGACGCACCTAAATCATCCATTTCAACTAAAATTTCATTTACGAAAAAAAAATTAATGTCTTTTGAATAAAATCTATACATTAAATCATAATCACCTGAAATTTTATATTTATGATTAAACAAACCATGATCTATATATGACTGATTAGATACAAACGTAGATGGATGATAAATAGACATGAAATGTTTTAACTTTTTTAAAGAATCATTATTGTTTTTTAAACAAATATATTTTTTGGTTTTAATATTTATTAATTTTAAACCACCTGTTATTATAAAATTGCTAGTCAGGATTAAATTTTCACTTTTAATTTTATCATAAATAATTTTAATTGTGTTCTTTAAAAATAAATCTCCACAATTTAAAATTCCTACAACTTTTCCTTTGACAATTTTAAGTCCTTTATTCATTGCATCATATATTCCATTATCACTTTCACTAATAACTTTAATTCTATTATCATCATATTTTTTAATTTTTGATAAAGTTTTATCAGTACTTTTACCATCAATTATTATATATTCAAAATCATCGAATGATTGATTTAAAACACTATTAATAGTCTTTTCAATTTCATTCTCACCATTAAAAACAACAGTAATTATTGAAAAAAAAGGGTTTTTCATTTAAGTTGATTTAGAAAAAATCCATCCAGCAGAAATTGCAAATAAAATACTAAAAGGAGGTACTATAATGTAATTGGTATGAATAGAGGTTAAACAAAGAGAAAAAAGTACTAAAAAAATAAGAGATACTTGTGAATCATCAGTTCTTATCTTTTTTAAAGCTTTGGAAATTGCTAAATATATAAACGTCAATACAATTAACATATTTATAATTCCTGATTCTTGCATAATCCTAAATATACCAACATCTGTTGTATAATTATCAGGAATCAACTGAAAATCACCAGAAAAGATTACAGGTCCTTTACCTAAAATCCAATCAGAGTCAATACTAATTTTTCCGAATACAACATTTAAGTATTCTAAGGGGGATATACCCTCTGATACAAGAAATATAGTTGATGAACCAAGAATTATAAATACTGGAACTACAATTATTGAAAAAATTGATGTTATACTGTATTTTTTACTAATAAAAAACCAGAATATAAAAATAATAATTGATATTAAAATTGACATTGAAATTGAAAAAATTGCTGCTAAAATTAAACTAGAAAATACTACCATTCTGAGAAACCATGATTTTATTATTTCGTTTTTTACAAATGCTATACATAATCCAATTCCAACTAATATGGAGGCTACTGAACCTACTGCCCCACCTAATAGTATATTTAATCTAGGTATGAGACTTCCTAATAAATTTCTTTCAGGAATTATTATTTGACTATTAATATCAAAGTCACCAACAGTTGAAGTAACATATTTTCCAAGAACTGAATTATCGGACGGTATTTTTATAAAATCAAAATATTGAAGTAATGAAATAGAAGCTACAATAAATGTTCCGTAAATAAAAAACTTTAAAGCTCTAATCATTAAATATGGGTTTTTAGAGGCTACATTTATGATTACAATTAAAAAAATAAGAGGAACTAAATAAATCCTAATAAAGACTAAAAATAATGTTATACTATTTAAATAAATTATAGAATTTAAAGTTGTATAAACAAGATGTAAAAGAATAAGAAAAGCCGGTAATGAAAGTAAAATTTTTTTATTTGAGTTTTTAGAATTAATGAAAGAAATTATATAAAATGATATAGAAAAAAACATTAATATTTCAGTAATGCCCGCAACAAAAAAATTACTAAAATCTTTTGCCCTAAAAAGAAATAAAAATGGAACTGTAATTGAAGGTGTTAAATAAATAAAATTTCTATCAAAAAAAAGTGTTATTGTGAAAAGTAAAACTATTATTAGAGCTCCATAAAAATTTGGTAATGGTCCCCAAACACTTAATAACACAATAAAAAAGTAAATAGAATATATTAGTTTATCCATTAATTTTTTTAATATTTAATATTGTTGATTTAAAATTCATTTTAAACCTTTTTAATGAATTAATTTGAGAATTATAACGTTTTAACTCTTTCTTATAATAAATTTTATTTTTTGAAAAAATATATTTGATTTTTGAAATTAAAGTTCTAATAACTATGTACAGATAATGCATATTATAATTTTGATATAAAACTTTTCTTATTGTAGATAGTGGCTCCCTTTCTGTTATTTCAGCAAGATAGAGTCTTAAAATTGGTTCGGCAAAAGCAGTTCCAGCTACTGTATCATATATAAATTTTTCATTTAACCTTGATTTTGGAATATAATGCGTATAAATCAAGCTAGGTTCATACCACAATTTATATCCACATATTTGAATAGCAAAACACATTTCTGGATCTTCTCCTCCTGTGAAACCATCTATGAATGATGTTGAGTCGTTAGACCTAGATGGATTAAAAATTGGTTCAAAACCATTATTTTTTGCTTTTAGCCATGCTTCCTTTCTAAAAACAGATCCAGCTCCCCAAAACCATTTTCTTTTTTCATCCTCAACATAACCAGATTTGCTTCCTTGACTACCAACTGCATATAAACCAAGATGATTTTCAAACCAAACTGGTTTTGTGGTTTCACAATGAGCTTTGCCAAAAGCACCAATTACACCAACATCTAAGTTTTTGTTAATTATTTTATGAGCTATGGAAATATAATTTTCATCAATCCAATTATCATCATCAACTATACATATTGCATTACCCTTAGATGCATAAAGACCTGTCTCTAATGCTGGGGTTTTTCCTTGTTTTTTTTCATCAATAATTTTTAAAGTTATTTTGCTGTTATTAAATAAATCTAAAGCTATTTTTCTAGTATTATCAGTTGATTTATAATCAACTATCAAAACTTCATAATCAAGTTTATCAACATTTTTTTGATTTAAAATATGATTAAGTGTTTTACGAATTCTATTTCCAGAGTTATGAGTACATATAAGAATTGATAAATCCATATTTAAATGTGATAAGTTATTCGTTTTAAAATATTTAGAACTTTGTTAGGTATAAAAAAAATCACAAATTGATATAAAAAAGATTTTTTACTTTTTAATGCAACTTTTCTTATTTCTCTTTTTGGATATAAGCCCCTTGATTGCAAAGAATAACCGTCTACACTATTATCATCATCAAGGCATGCAAATAATTCAAATTTAGGTATTGACATTCTTAGTGGAAGCCAATGTGTATCATGATGTTTTTTTTCAAAATCAAAAGGTGTTTCCTTTGGCCACCTTCTAAATTTAGGATCATTTTTTTTTAAAATTTTGAAAAATAATTTTTTAGAAAAAAAAGAAGGTAAAGAAATTATGTATGGTTTTCTATTTTCTAATCTTAATTTTTTATTAATCTTATATGTTAAATCAAATGTTTCTATGTCACCAAAATCTTCCTTGTGAATGTTTGAATACATTTTATAAACTTTTCCTAAAAACCACCAAGTATAATTCATGTAATCACTATTGGAAATCTGCATTTGTTTAAAAATCTCTTTATATATGTCAATATTGACCATATTTTTATGATCCTCAATCCAAATCATAACAAAATCGGTATTAATATTTTTTGTTAAAAATCTACTGTCATTAAACCATCCTTTTCCTGATTCGTGAAATGTAATTATAGCTTTTTCTTTTAATTCATTTTTAAGGAAAGATTTTGTATTTTCCTTAAGCTTTCCTCTAATATTAATGACCCATTTTTCAGCACAAATATCTTTGAATGAATAAAAGGAGTCTTTTAATCTAATTAATCTTTCCTCATCATTAATTCTGAAATTTGAAAAAACAGTCAATGAAGGATTTTTCATAACATATTTAATTTATACTTGATGTAATAAAAGTGAAGTAAAAAAGATGTCAATGTAGCTAACATTACACTAGAAGCTGCTCCATATGCAGCATAATCAGGCACAAATAAAAAACAACAAACTATACAAATTAGGGTTGATAAAATATTAAAAAGTAAACTAAAATCAGTTCTTTCAAGATTGGTAATAATTAGTTGATATAATTGAGATAAAGAGAAGAAAATTGCACCAATAATCATAATTGGCATAAAGAAAATCACATTAAAATATGAGTTATCAATTAAATTTAATTCAATTAAAAAATATAAAGCCAGAATTAAACAAAAACCTATTATTAAATATATAAGGGAGCATATTCTAGCTATTTTATTTGTTACAACAAAATTTTTTTTATTATTATCCTCCTTAAAAATTATAGGTGAAAAAACTGTATGAAAACTTGCCATTGATAGGGGAATTATACTGCAAAATGTGACACCTAAACTATATTGACCTAAAAGATCTAAGTCATAATATTTTTCTAGAAAAAACCTGTCTGATAAGCCATAAAAAATCATTACCAATGATGATAACATAATTGGTAATCCAATTTTTAGAATTTTTTTTAAGTGATTGAGTTTGAATTTTATTTTAAAATTTTTAAGAAAAAAATATGAAAGTGAAAGAAAAATAATTAATTCAACTATAAAGGAATATTTAAATCTTATTAAGACTGAATCAGTATTTAAAGAAGCTAAAAAATATAAAACAACTCCATTAACAAAAATTAATTTTAAAATATTATAGAGCTTAACTAAAGTTAGATTTTGATTAGTTATAAAGAATGAATATTGCATTAAGCTAAAAATAGACAAGAATATTAGTCCCAAAAAAAATGGTCTATATGACTCATAATTAATATTTTCATCAACTAAAAAATTAATTAAAAAATAATCCAAATTGAAATAATATATCGTAAAGAATAAAATAGCTGATATAAATAACAGAGATGTATTTATTGTAAAAAGAAAGGATTTTTTTTCCTCAGTTTTTGAAAAAGAATGAAATAACTTCATTTGAGAGACATGAAATCCTAAACTTAAAAATAAAGTAGTTGATGAGACCATAACAAACATGTATGAGTATAATCCAAACTCATCTTGCGACATGTAAGCTAAATAAAAAGGCAATAATATAAATGAAGAAACCTTTAGCAAAAAATCTACACCAAACATTGGTATAAAATCTTTAACAAGTTTATTATTAAATATATTTTTTGAAAAAAACTTTGAAAATTTCAAATAAATTACAATTTATAACCAGCTTCTGTAGCATCCTTATAAAACATTTTTACTGTATCAAGAGAATACTCATTTAAATCATAATCAATTAGGTTTAACTTATTTAATATTCCATTCGGAACTGTAATTACCTGACAACCAGATTCTTCTGCTTGAAAAATATTATAAACTTCCCTCGTACTTGCCCAAAGCACTTCAGATAAAGGTTTCTGTTTTGCTAATTGAACAGCATCTTTCATTAAAGGCATCGGATCCCTTCCAGTATCAGCAATTCTACCAGCAAAAATGGATATATAAGCGGCTGAATCTTTATTTAGTGCAGTTACTACATCTTCAACCTGTTTCATTGTCATTATTGCAGTAATATTTAATTTAACTCCTTCATTACTTAATTCATTTACCAAATCGATCGTTGATTCATTTTTTGTATTTGAAATAGGTATTTTAACGTATACATTTTCAGCCCAAGTTGATATTTTTAAAGCTTGCCTTCTCATTTCATCTATTTCATCTGAAAAAACTTCAAGGGATAAAGACTTTGTTTTAATCGTTCTTAATATATCCTTTGAAAAATTTTCATAATCTGTAATACCGGCTTTTTTCATTAATGTTGGATTAGTTGTTAAGCCCTTAATGAAGGGTTTATTATACATTTCTAACATTGAGTTTTTATCTGCGCCATCAGCAAATAATTTTACATTTAAATTTTTAATTTTATTCATATTTATAGTTATTAATTATTTTAATAATTTCATCAAAATTTGAAACTGAAAAATCAGGTTCTATTCTTTGTTCATCATATTTTTTTTCTATTAAAAAAGTCTTTACACCAGCATTAATTCCACATTTTATATCCTTCCACCTATCACCAACCAGAAATGACTTAGAAAGATTTATATTCCATTTTTTTTTAGCCATTTTAATCATTCCATCTTTAGGTTTTCTACAAATGCAATCATCTAGATCATCATGATAACAACAATACACATCATCAAGATTTAAATAATTTTTTAAATAATTATTAATTTCATCTACATCATTCTTTTTTCTAGTTCCCCTAGCAACATCAGGCTGATTTGTAATCATAATTAGTAAAAAATTTAATTTTCTTAGTTTAAGTAAATTTTTTTTTAATTTTTTTGGAATAATTAAGTCATTAATTGAATCTGGCGGATATGGCTTTCCGTTTTTAATCACAGATTCATTTAAAACACCATCTCTATCTAAAAAAAAAGCATTTACTTTTCCGTTGATTCCCACTTTGTTTGGTTTGATTTTAATTTAGGGTGAGATACTAATAAATGCCATATTACAGACTGAAATGATTCAGAATGAGGAGTTATTGTTTCTGTGTTAACAGTGGGAATAATTAATGCAGCATCAGCCATCCCTCCTGTATATCCTCCATCTCTTCCTACAACACCAATAATTTTAGAGTCATTTGATTTAGCTAACTTTATAGCTTCAACCAAATTAGGACTTATATTTTTTTCTAAATTACCACCTCCTACAGATAAGATAAAAAGTGTGTCATTTTTATTTATTTTGCTAATCTTTAGCCATTCGGAAAAAATCGTACTCCAACCTTCATCATTAGTTCTAGCTGTTAGTTCAGAAACATTATCAGTTGGAGCGTAACTCTCTACACCAACAATTTTTCTAAAGTCGTTTACTGCATGTGATGCATTACCCGCACTTCCTCCAACACCAAGAAAAAAAAGTCTACCTCCAGTCAATTTTGTTTCCAAAATTATATCAGCCATTTTCTCTATTATTGATGTGTCAATTTTATTAATAATTTCTGTAGTTTCACTTAAGTGTTTGTCTGAGTAATTCATAATTTATTTTTAATTAAATGTTTTGATAAATCTTTTATACCATCTTTAGAGCCAACTTCATAAAATCTATTTTTAACTTCATATCCAATTAAACTGGATTGTTTACTAAGTTCCTCATATAAGATTGATAGATCGAAAGGATTGTTATTGTATGTTTCGAAATGTTCTTTGGTTAATATTCCAATTCCATAGTCAATGTAATTCATTTCATCAACTATTTTTTTTTTAGAGTAATTACTTACATAATTATTTTTATAAACGACATTGCTAGTATCATACTTTTTATTGTTTTTAAAAACAGTCATTAATCCATCTCCTTTTTTTTTATTCATTTTATAAAAACTATTAATCATTTTTAAATCAACATCCAAATACGAATCACCATACATTACAAAAAATTCATCAGTTATAAATTGAAAAGCTTTTTTTATTGCACCACCAGTACCTAATAATTTTTCACCATCAAAAGAAAAAGTAATTTTTAGTTTATTATAAAAAATACTATTTATTATACTTTTCTTTAAAATATCTGAATAATGACCTAAACAAAAATGAATATTTTTAACACCTTTACTTTCTAATAAATTCAGCTGATGATAAAAAAAAGGTTTTTGATTAATACTAATCATTGATTTAGGTAAATTCTCTGTTAATTTTCCTAGTCTAGTCCCTAAACCACCTGCCAAAATAACAACTGAATTTTCCATTAATTACATAATAATTTTTGTTCCTTCGTAATCAAAATTAAACCTAACCTCTTCTAAACCATTTTCTTTCATACATTTTCTTAATTTATTTCTGTCGTTTGCATAAAATAAAAGAAAACCTCCTCCACCAGCTCCAACTAACTTTCCACCAATTGCACCATTTTTCAAAGCTAAATCATACCATTCATCAATTTTTGGATTACTCATACCACCAGATCTTTTCTTTTTATTTTCCCAATGTTCATGTAAGATTTCACCAAACTCATTTACTTTTCCTTTTTCTAAAATATTTTTTATTCGGTATCCCATGTCCTTTACATTATCTAAATTTTTAATCATTTCAGAGTCATTTTTTTCAGATTTAATTTTTTGATCCTTCAAAATAGAACCAGCTTTTCTTGTAAATCCAGTAAAAAACAGTAATAAATTATCTTCTAAATCAAATAATGTTTCATTAGAAATATCTAATTTTTGAACATTAACATCTTCATTTTTACAAAATGTAAAACAAGTTAATCCTCCATAAGCAGCAATATACTGATCTTGTTTTCCAATTGGTTCTTTCAACATATCAATTTCAATTTTACATGCAAGTCTTGCAATTTCTTCAGCCTGAATTTTTTTCATTTCAAAATGAGATAGACCAGCTACTAATGCTGTTGTAAAACTTGATGAAGAGCCTAATCCAGTTCCAGCAGGAATATCAGCTAAAGTCGTAATTTCAATCTGATTATTTTGATTATGGAAAAGTTTTAATGCTTCACGAATTATAGGATGTTTTACATTATCAACTTTTAATTGTTTTTCAATTTCTGAATATTTCAAAAAAATACCTTCAATAAATGGTCTGGTTAATGTAACGTAAACATACTTATCAATTGCTGCAGAAATTAAAAAACCTTCATTGTTTTTATAATAGGAAGCTAAATCTGTTCCGCCTCCACCGATAGATATTCTTAAAGGGCTACGAGCTATAATCATAATTTGAATCTTTATAAATTTTATTTATAATTTTTAAATTTTCAATTGCATCAATTAAATTTGGACTTGAATCTAAATTCATTTCTATTTTATTTAAAAAGATTTTAAATTCATAATTCCAGGAATCATCTTTCATTGGATATTCCCAACTATAAGTTTCTGGAGGACCCATTTCTGGCAACATCTTGTAATAGGTTATTTTTTCTGTCCCATAACTTCCGCCCAACCCATTGATATCTATTTTTCCATTTTTACCATAAATTTCTAAACTAAACATGTTTTTCCATTCCGTACAACTAACTTGAAGGTGAGCAATATTACCCTTATCATTCTCAAGAATCATAAATGCATTATCATCAACAGGCATTTTCCAAAAATATGTTTTAGCATATCCATGAACCTTATTAAAATCCCCAAGAAAATATCTTGATAAATCAATCAAATGAGAGCCTTGATCTATTAATTCGCCTCCACCTGATAATTCAGGATTTGCTCTCCATTCATTGTCATATCCCAATCTTCCTCCGTGACCATAGCGTGACCTTATAAACATTAATTCTCCAATATGACCGGAGTCAACAATTTCTTTAGCTTTTCTAATAGCCCTGTGATATCTATGGTTAAATCCAATATGGACAATACAATTATTTTTCTTTGCCATTTCTTGTAAAATTTCAAGATCTTTGAAAAAAATTCCTGCTGGTTTTTCAACCAAAACATGTTTATTTACATTCAATGTTTTTTTAATCAAATCTGGTAAAGCATTGTGAGTAGCAGAAATTATTGCCAAATCAAAATTTACCTGATCAATTAATTTTTCATAATTTGTGAAAAATGGAATATTACCATTTTTAAATGAAAATTCTCTGGCAGTATTTTCATTTATATCACAACATCCTACAAGTGTTGCACTTTCAAGAGATTCTGCTCTTTTCTGACCAATCAGACCACATCCAATGATTATTACCTTATAAATTTTACCAATTTTCATTTCTTTCTTCTGGAATAATTCTACGAAGTGTATAAATGTCTGAATTATTAAGTTTTTTCTTGTATAAATTAAATTTTTTCCATGGATCCCATATTGCACTTATTAACCTTCCTGTTATTCCATCACTATTTGATGTTGATAAATACTCGCACAGTCTGATAGCATGAATCATATCTGTTCCACCAGATTTTTTTTGCTGGAGTGCTTTGTTGTAAAATTCCTCGCCTACTAATTTTGGGCCTGCATCAAGGATTTCATCCAATAATCTTGTATTCATAGCGCCTGGGGCAACTGTATTAACATCAATATTATATTTTTTTAACTCTAGAGATAAAGTTTCAGCAAACCTTACAACAGCTGCTTTTGATGCAGCATAAGAACTAATTAACGGCATTGGTTTTGTGGCTCCTCCTCCTGACATAATTATTATTTTTCCATAATTATTATTTTTCATGTGATTAACTACAGAAATACAACTTAATACTGTTCCTTTAAGATTTATATCAATAGCTTTTGACCACGATTCCCAATCTATTTTTTCTATTTCTCCTTTTGGACCATATACTCCAGCATTGGCAACTAAAACATCTATTCTATTTAAAACTTTAATTGCAAAATTAAAAGTATCTTCATTATCAGATTTACTTGATATATCACAAACTTTAACAAAAACATTCCCATTTGAAATTTTAGATATTTCATGATTTGCTTTATTTAAAGATTCTTCATTTCTGCCTGTAATTAAAATATCTGCTCCATTCTTAGAAAAATATTTTGCTAATTCAAATCCAAATCCTTGAGATGCACCTGTTATTAAAATTTTTTTACCCCTTAAACTAAACTGATTTTCCAATATTATAATATTTAAATTTATTAACTGATTTGTTTTTTGACTTTAATAAAAAAGAATTAGGATTAATCACTATTAAGTTTGGATTTTTCTTATAGATTTCATCAAAATTCAAATCTAAAAACTCTTTACATTCATTAGAAATAATTAAAATTTGTGTTTGAAAAATCTTTTCATCAAGATCATAATAAATTTCATATGAACCATCAATCTCACTAGGTTTATAATTTATTTGAGGATCATGAACTTTAAGCTTGTAATTATTTTTTAATAACCAATTACACAACTCAATAGAAAGTGATCTTCTAAGTGTATTAGTTCCAGGTTTATATGTTAAACCTAAAACTGAAATATTTTTAATATTATTACTTTTAGATATAAAAGAAATTTTATTTCTAATCCAATTTTTATGCTTGTTATTACTATTTAAAACAGCTTTAAATAGCAAAGGGTCAAAATTTAACTCTTTTCCTTTATTAATTAAAAAACTTATATCTCTAGCTAAGGTTCCACCTGCAAATGCGTTACCTGGTTTTAAATATGCATGAGGCCCAATTCTTTTTTCTGATTTAAGTCCTAATTCAACTTCATTAGCATCCGCTCCAGTGAGTTCACAAATTGATGAAAGTTCATTGATAAAAACCACAGAGCAGGCGAGAAAAGAATTTATTGCATGTTTAGTCATTTCAGCAGATGCAATACTCATCCAAATAATTCTTTCAGAAATATTTTTATAAATTTTCGTTATTAATTGCTTAGACTTTATAGAATCTATTCCAACTATAATTCTATCAGGATTATTAAAAATTTTAATTGAATTTCCTAGTCTAAGATTTTCCGGAATACAAACTAAATTAATACTATTTTCACTAATTAATTTCTTGTTTTTACTTTTTACTAATTGTGAAGTTCCTATTGGTAATTGTGATGATATAATTAAAGTAGAATTACTTTTCATAAATGTAATAGCTTTGTTTATTTTTTTGATTACATACTCAACATCAGCAATATCATTTTTATCCACAGGCGTATCATAAGTAATCCAAACAATATCAGAATTAGAAATATTTTTAAAATTATCACTGTATTTTAGAGTTCCAGCTTTATTATACTTTTGAGTTAAATTTTTAAGACCAGGTTCATAAATTGGCAATATACCGTCTTTCAAATTCTTAATAGTCTCTTTATTTTCATCTATGCAGGTAATATTGTGTCCAAGATCTGCTAGACAAGCTGCTGTTACTGAACCTAAATGCCATATGCCAATTACAGAAATATTCAATTATTTTCTTTTGTTCAATAACCAATTATTTTTTATCAAATAAATTAAGGTTTTATTTATACCCTTCTCAATTGAAACTTTCGGCTTCCAACCTAGTTTTCTAATTTTTGAACAATCCAAAAATATAAATGGATTATCACCAACCCAACCTCTATCACCACCTGTAAAAACTAATTTTGGATTAATTTTTAAATGTTTACATATTATTTCAATACTATCAAGAACCTGAACATATTCATCAGTTCCGAGGTTGAAAATATTAACTTTTTCAGTTGCTTTTTCTAGTGCAAAAAATATTGCATCAATACAATCCTCAACATACAAATATGATTTTTTTTGTTTACCGTTGCCTAAAACTCTTAATTGATTTTTATTATCTAATAATTGCTTATAAAAATCAAAAACATGACCATGTGAATATCTCTCTCCTAAAATTGAAACAAATCTGAAAATCCAAGATTGAAAATTATAACCTTCACAATATGATTGAATCATCCCTTCACCACAAACCTTTGATGTAGCATAAAGGGATGTTTGTATTGGAAAAGGAGCATCTTCAGGTGTGGGTATTACTTTAGCTTCTCCATAAACTGAACCTGTTGAAGAAAAGACTATTTTTTTAATGTTATTAAATCTCATAGCTTCAAGAACATTAAAAGTAACAATTGTATTTTGTTCAAGATCTTTAAAAGGATGTTTTAATCCATCTTTTATATCTGCATTTGCTGATAGATGAAAAACAATATCGTGATTTGCAAACCATTTATTTAAAGATGATTTTTTTGTCAAGTCACCTTTTATAAAATTAAAATTTGGATGTTTATTTGCATTTGATATAAATTCAAGTTGCCCAGTGGACAAATTATCAATTCCAGTTACTTTCAAACCAGAAGCTAATAACCTATCTGTCAACTTACTGCCAATAAAACCACAGCAACCTGTAACTAATGCTTTTTTAAAACCTAACTTTTCCAATTTCCTGATCCTTTAGTAAAATCTAAATCAAATACATTAAATTTTTTCTCTAATATATTTTCATAAATATGTATTATAGCCTCAGCTACAGCACCATTACCACCTCTAGCATTGGTAATGAAATTTGCATATTTTTTAGTATTATAAAATGCATTTGCAGGTGCTATACTATATCCAACTTCCTTAAAAACTAATGGATCGTAAATTCCATCACCCATGTAAATAGTTTCTTTAGGACTAAATCTTTCTTTAATCCATTCTGCTCTTTTAAATGTGCTTACCAAATTTATAGGATAACCCATATCAGTTTGAATTCTTTTTTTAGATATATTATACCCTCGTTTATCTCCAGTAACCATTTCAATATGTAAAATATTTTTAATTAAAGAAAGTGCATCATTATCAGCATCTCCAAACATTTTTATAATTTTTCCTTCTTCAGAATAATAAAAACTACCGTCAGTAAAGACACCATCAACATCAAAAATAAAATTTTTAAACACTTGCATTTCAATTAGATTTAATAGCATTTGCTAATTCATACTTTCCGTAATAATAAAGAAATAAATCAAAAGGATGGTGATGCAAGGGGGACATGTTTAGCCATATGATAGCTCTTAATATTTTTACTTTATTAACATCATAATTATTTTCATCTAAATATTTAAATAAAAGATTTTCGCAATCAACTAGTTTTTGAAATCTGTGAATATTTAAATTAATATTTTCATCTAAAATGTCTACAGTAAATAAATTTCTATCTATAATTTCATGATTGACAACCAAATTATGTGATAATTTGGCAAAATCATAATACATATCACCTAGTTGAATGTTTCCGGCAAAATCTTGTCTCCAATCAATCAATTTAAACTTAGAATGACTAATTTTTATTATGTTATCTAGTATGAAATCACCGTGAAATAGAGTTGGTTCTTGATTTGTTAAATTTTCAAAATTAATTTCTCTGAGCAATGTGCTTAATTTTGGTATTTTTTGATCATTAATAATATTTACAGAATCCTTAATATTTTTATTTTCATAAAATTGATTTACCCTTTCAAGAGTTTTGTCATAATAAAAATTCATACATAATCGACTAAATTTATCTTGACTAATATTATCAATTTTAATCCATAACTCTTTCTTCGCCCATTCCAATAAAGAAATAAAATTTGATCTATTAGCAATTTTTGAAAATAAGTCACCTTTAATATATTCGTATTTATAAAAATTATCTGATGAAGAGATAATTTTAGGAACTGTATTTTTTAATTTTTTTGCACGTAAAACTCTATTGTTTGAAATTTTTGAATCACTAAAAAATTTTATAATATGATTATCAATTTGATATATTGATTCTGCTAGTTTATCTAACACATTAAATTTATTAGTTGTTAATTTCTTTTTTGCATGTTTTAATCCTTCAATACTTCCAATATCAAACCAATTTTTACAATCAATGATTTTAAAATTATTATTAGGTACAATTTTTTTTAAAACATCAACATCACCAATTGTTGAATCCAAGGGTTTATTTTCTATTATATTATCTGCATTTTTCCAAAATTCTTTGTAATTATAAATACCTACAAGGCCTATATGTAAGAAATCATAATTCATGTGACCTTTTCTATGTATATCGATTACTTTAGATCCAATAACACTTAAAGAAGCATAACTACTTGAATCTTTTCCTTTGTGTCCTGCAATCCAATTTTTAGTTGGAGAAGGAATTTCTTCAGATGTTATTGTGTCACATGCATGATAAATAAAAGGTAATTGTAAATTACTCTTGGCTTGTAATAATGAATATAATAATGATGAACCAGAACCTACAAAATTATCCACATTGACAAATTCTACAGATAATTTTGGATAAGCTATTTTTATGAAATCTCTAACTTGATTTCCAAAATATCCAAGGGTAATAACAAATTTAGTTTCTTTTGGATATGATTCAATTATATGTGAAATAACTGGTTTGGAACCAACTCTTACTAAACACTTATTTGTGTAGTTTGTTATTTTACCTAATCTAGAACCTATTCCTGAAGTGGTAATAAGTACTTTATGTTTCATCAATTATTTTATTTATTGATTTTATTTTATTGTTAAGAGAATCTTCATGAGGTCTAAAAATAGTACCTGTACCACAAACTAATGCATCTGCTCCTGCTTTAATCATTAATGGAATGCTTTCTGGTGTTACACCTCCATCAATCTGAATAATTAAATCATTATTTCCTTTTGAATTAGCATATTCTCTAAGAAGACTTATTTTCTTTATTATTGTAGGAATTAATTTATGGCCAACAATCCCAGGATTTATCGCCATTAAAACAACCATTTTAATATCGTTGATTATCCAATCTAATGAGTTTATAGGAGTTGCAGGATTAATACCTACACCAGCTTTCATTCCAATATCATTTATTTTTTTAATTACTCTACTCAAATGATTTGTTGATTCTACATGGACATTAAAATAGTCTGCACCTGCTTTATAAAAATCTAATATATAGTCTTCGGCATTATCAACCATCATATGAACATCGATTATAAAATTAAAATTTTCTTTAATTTTTTTTAAAATTTCAGGATACAATCCATATCTAGGCACAAAGCTTCCATCCATTACATCAAAATGAATTGAAAAAATGTCAGACTTTTCAATATTTTTTAAATCCTGTTCTAGATTTAATGGGTTCCCGCAAATTAGTGATGGACAAATTTTAATATCTTTCATTTATTCTAAAATTGAATGGTTGTGTGTTATCTCTTTTCTGTCAAGTTTTAAATTTTGAACAACTGATTCTGATACATAATCAAATAATAAATATGAGTACTGTTCATAAATTGTTTTCATTAACTGATGAGATTTTAATATCGGAATCTCAACAACTAGATTACTTAATTTAGCTATTGTACTATTCTTATTGCTGGTTATTGTAATTATAAAAGATCCTGCAGCAGAAGCCTGTCTAGCATATAATATATTTGTTGGAGTTTCACCTGATGAACTATTTATAATAACAACTGAATTTGAGTTAATTCGAGGAAGAGTTGTATCACCAATAAAGTAAGCATTAAATCCAATGTGCGATAAACGCATAATATGTGATCGTAATGAGTAACCCATGCGACCAGCGCCAATACCAATAATATCTTTGTTGTTACTTAATGCATTTTCCAATGAAGCTATAAATTCTTCAATACCTTTAGTACCAGTATACATTTTTTTAAGTTCTTTAAAAATTTCTTCCATATTAGATCAAATAAATTTAACGTTAGAATTGATGTTATTAATTATATCATCTTTAATTTCTTTATTATAAAGACCTGCCTTTAAAATTACGAGAGGCTTGGAATATTCTTTAAGAATTTTTGGACTTTTTACAAGTAAATTTGTGCCATACAATCTTTTTTCAATTTTAATTGGACTATTGTCCAAAATAAACTTTATTTTTTCTGTTTTTAAACCAAATGAAATTAGATACTGAGAAAAAATATGTGCTCCAAATAAAAAAACAGAAGAATTATATTTGTCAACAAAATCATTAATTTCTTTTACCATTTTTAAATGATAATCAATAAACTGATTAAACATTAATTTGTATTTTCTATACAACTTTTCAGAATCTAACTTAATGTTATTTTTTTTTACACTACTATTTTTACGAACAGAATAAAAATGACTATGGTTTTCGTATGGGATTTTCTTTATAATCTCAAATCCTGCCTCACTTAGAAAAAAATCAACATAAATTTCTGTCATTAAAATAGTATGTTCAAAATTTATAGCATTAGTAAACTTATTTGAGAATAAATGCTCTAGGTTGGGATAGCCAAATATAAAAAGCCCCTTTTCTGGAAGCTTGTTATATAAGTTTTTCAAAAAAGATCTTGGATCATAAACGTGTTCAAGAACTTGAGAAAGCGTAATGGTTTTTATTGTATCATCATTAATTTTAAATTCATCAGTAAAAAACTTTCTTTTAATATTAATTCTGTCTGATTCCAAAAAAGTAGGATTTGGTTCAACAACAGTATATTTCAAATTTTCAGATTTTAAGATAATTAAATTGGCAAGTTTTCCACTCCCCCCTCCAATTTCTAAAATATTTCCTTCATGATTTTCAATAACAAAATCTGCCAAAGCTTTATTGTATCTATCCCATGTTGCGCCTGTAGCATCCATATGTTGATCCATGTAAAGAATTTCCATTGGAATAAGCTTAGACAGCTGAACAATTCCAGAATTTGGATCAATTTTCCAAACCATATCAGCAGTTAAGTCATTTTCTGAATTTGTCTCATTAGAACACCCCATGAATACAGGAAAATCTTTAAAAGTATATAAATGTTCAAGGTTACTTTGACCAGTAACAACCGAGTTTTCTCTTTTTATATAATCTTTAATTTGTTTCATTTAATACCTATAATATTCGGGTTTATATGGACCTTCAACATTAACTCCGATGTATTTTGCTTGTTCTTCGTTCAGGTCTTCTAATTCTACACCAAGCTTAGATAAATGTAGTCTTGCTACCTTTTCGTCCAAGTGTTTAGGCAACATATATACTTTATTTTCATACTTAGAGTAATTATTCCATAATTCTATTTGAGCTAGGGTTTGATTAGTAAAAGAATTACTCATGACAAAACTAGGGTGCCCTGTAGCACAACCTAGATTAACTAATCTGCCTTCAGCTAAAATAATTATTTCTTTACCGTCAATATTATATAAATCAACTTGTGGTTTGATTTCGACTTTAGTATTGCCATAATTTTTATTTAGCCAAGCCATATCAATTTCATTATCAAAGTGACCTATATTACATACAATTGCTTTATCTTTCATTAAAAGAAAATGATCTTGTTTTAAAATATCTTTATTTCCAGTAGCAGTTACAATTATGTCAGCATTACTAATTACTGTTTTCATTTTTTTTACCTCAAATCCGTCCATTGAGGCTTGTAAAGCACAGATAGGATCAATCTCAACTACAGTTACAATGGCACCGGCGCCACTGAAGGAAGCTACTGTTCCTTTTCCAACATCTCCGTATCCCGCTACAACAACTCTTTTACCGGCCATCATTATATCTGTAGCTCTTCTCACAGCATCAACAGCACTTTCTTGACAGCCATACTTGTTATCAAATTTGGATTTAGTTACAGAATCATTGACATTTATTGCTGGTAAAGGCAGTGTGCCATTTTTTACTCTTTCATATAGTCTGTGAACTCCAGTTGTAGTTTCTTCTGAAAGACCTTTTATTTCATTCACTAAATTAGGATACTTATCTAAAACTAAATTTGTTAAATCGCCTCCATCATCAAGAATCATGTTAAGAGGTTTTTTCTCTTCACCAAAAAATAATGTTTGTTCTATACACCAATCAAATTCTTCTTCATTCATCCCTTTCCAAGCATATACAGGAATACCCTCTGCAGCAATAGCTGCTGCTGCATGATCTTGAGTTGAAAAAATATTACAAGAACTCCAAGTAACATCAGCTCCTAAATCAACTAATGTTTCAATCAAAACAGCAGTTTGAATTGTCATATGAAGACATCCAGCAATTCTTGCTCCTTTTAATGGTTTCATGTTTTTATATTCCTTTCTCAAAGACATTAGTCCGGGCATTTCAGCCTCAGCTAATTTAATTTCTTTTCTTCCCCAATCAGCAAGAGAAATATCTTTAACTTTAAATGGTATGTATTTTTTATTCATAAATTATTTTAACTTAAAAGATTCTTTTAGCTTATCAACATAATCTAATTTTTCCCAAGTAAAAAGCTCAACTTCTTTTTTAATTGTTTTACCATATTTATTTGTGAAATTTTTAGTTATAATTTTTGGTTGCTTTCCCATGTGTCCATACGATGCAGTTTCGAAATAAATAGGATCTCTCAATTTTAAACGTTCTTCAATAGAGTACGGTCTCATATCAAAAATTTCTTCGACTTTATTAGCAATTTCAGAATCTGAAAAAGGGACTTTTGATCTTCCATAGGTATTAATATGAATACCCATTGGTTGAGCAACTCCGATGGCATAACCAACTTGCACTAAGCATTCATCAGTAACTCCAGCAGCTACTAAGTTTTTTGCTATATGTCTAGTAGCGTAGGCTGCGCTTCTATCAACTTTACTAGGATCTTTTCCAGAAAAAGCTCCACCTCCATGAGCGCCTTTACCACCATATGTATCAACTATAATTTTTCTTCCTGTTAAACCAGTATCGCCATGAGGACCACCAATTACGAATTTCCCAGTAGGATTAATATGATATTTGATTTTATCAGAAAACAAATATTTATATTCTGGATATTTATTAATCAGTCTAGGTATTAAAATATTAATTATATCTGATTTTATTCGATCTAACATATTATTTTCATCATCAAAATCATCATGCTGAGTTGAAATAACAATTGTTAAAATTTTACTTGGCTTATTAGCAGGTCCATATTCAAGTGTAACTTGAGATTTTGAATCAGGTCTTAAATATTTAATTTCATTACTTTCTCTTCTTAAAACGGCTAATTCTTGAAGAATTTTATGAGATAAATCAAGAGCAAGTGGCATGTAATTTTCTGTCTCGTTACATGCATATCCAAACATAATACCTTGATCACCAGCTCCTTGTTCATAAATTTCACTTCTTTCAACACCTTGATTAATATCAGGAGATTGTTCGTGTAAATAAGAATTTATTTTACATGACATGTAATCAAATAAATACTCAGATTTAGTGTAGCCAACTTTTTTAATTACATCTCTAGCAATTTGTATCTCATCAATTTTTGATTGAGATTTAATTTCTCCTGCCAAAACTACAAGGTTAGTAGTAACCAATGTTTCACATGCAACTTTTGAATTTCTATCGAAGGCCAAGTAATTATCTATTATGGCATCACTAATTTGATCAGATAATTTATCTGGGTGACCTTCACTAACTGATTCTGATGTAAATATGTATCCCATAATCTTTATTTAATTAACTGCTCTTCCTTTCATTTTTTCCCAGTCTCTATTTATTCTAACTTTATCATTACTGTTAACAATAGATTTAAGCAGTAAATTATTTGTAGCTAATAAATCACTTAAATACAAGATTGCAGATAAATCTTTAGGGAAACAATGACCTCCATAACCAAAATCACCGTCGTGACCTGGAACATTTAAATGAGTTTTACCAATTCTACTATCATGAAGAACATATTCAACAATTTTATCATAATCTAAATCCAATTTAGTACATAGTTGGTACATCTCATTAGCAAAAGCAACCTTGCTTGCTAAAAAACAATTAGTGAAATATTTAATCATTTCTGCATGAGTTGACCCTGTTTTAATTATATGTGATTCAGGAAACACTTTAGAAAAAACACTTTTTAATTTTGATGTTGCAGGTCTTGGTCCACCCAATATAATTCTTTCCTGCTGGTTATAATCCTCGACTGCATTTCTCTCTGTTAAAAATTCTGGATTAAACACAATATTTAATTTTTTGTATTTATCATTTAAAGTGGCAGTGGTTCCCGGTGTAACGGTAGATTTATTTATTATGATTAAATCATCAATATTAGAAAAATCTTTAATTACAGATTCAACAATTGATGTGTCGCAACTTCCATCACTATTCATCGGAGTTGGAACACAAACAAAAATTATTTTACAATTTTTCTTAATATCATCAATATTAGAATTACCTAGAATTAAATTTTTATCAAAAGTTAAAATATCATAAAATTTTTTAAATTTTTGATAAACTGCATTTCCAACAAAACCTTGACCAATTACACCTATTTTCATAGCTTCGCTTACATATCAACATATTGATATGCAACTACTTTTTTAAATTATTAAATTATGATTCAAATATTACAAGACCTGACTGGGTTGATCCAGTCATTGAAATCATAAAATTAACTTTTCTCTTTATTTTTTTTTCTATCTTGGGAAGAATGTCTTGGAGATATAATTCATTTATATTTTTTCCGATTATTAGAACATCAATTGTTCCACTATCAATTCCCCTAGCATAATCTCCCAATATTTCAATTTTTTTTATTTCACCTATATTATCTAAAACCTTATTAACTATATCTTCAATACCAAGATGTTTGCGAACGATAGATTGAAGTGTTTCAAATAAAGGATGTTTGGTATTTGCAGAATAAATTAATTTGTTATTATCAACATTCTTTTTTAAGTACCCTGCTTCAGTTAAGTTGTTTAATTCTTTTCTAACAGAATTTGTGGATTCACCAAATTCATTTGCCAATGAGTTTAAATAACCTTTATTAGCTATATTAACGAAGAATTTAATAAGTAAATTTAATCGAGTTTTAGATGTAATTATAGATTCTAACATTAATCAAGTAACAAAAGTACTAGAAATTGTTTTATTTTAAAAATTATTAGTTTTGTTTTTTTTATGAAAACAGTATTAATAACTGGCGCTGCTGGTTTTATAGGCTCACATTTAAGCGATTTTCTTTTAGATAAAAATTATAAGGTTATCGGGATTGATAATTTGATAACGGGATCAAAAAGCAATATTCAAAATTCTTTGATTAATGATAATTATAGTTTTATAGAACATGATGTATGTGAAAAAATAAATATAGATAGAGAAGTAAATTATATATTACATTTTGCTTCACCAGCAAGTCCTGTAGATTATCTGAAATATCCAATAAAAACTCTGAAAACAGGTTCTCTAGGAACTCAAAATGTATTAGACTTAGCTCTTGAAAAAAATGCAACAATTCTTGTTGCATCCACCTCAGAAATATATGGTGATCCGTTAGAGCATCCTCAAAATGAAGAGTATTTTGGAAATGTAAATACTGTTGGACCAAGAGGAGTTTATGATGAAGCAAAAAGATATATGGAAGCTTTAACTTATGCTTATAAAAATAAATTCAATTTAGATGTTAGAATATGTAGAATTTTTAATACCTATGGGCCTAGAATGAGAAAAAATGATGGTAGAGTAATTCCAAATTTTTTAAATCAATCTATTGAAAAAAAAGATTTTACTGTTTATGGAGATGGAAACCAAACAAGGTCATTTTGTTATATTGATGATATGATTTTAGGGATTTATAAGTCTTTGAATTCAAATTATAGTAGGCCAATTAATCTAGGAAATGATTCTGAATATAAAATAAATGAATTAATTAAAATTATAAAAAAGATTAATCCATCAACAACCAAGATCAAATATTTTGATCTCCCTGAAAATGATCCTAAAATTAGAAGACCTGATATTTCACTAGCCAAAAAAATTTTAGAATTTAAAACATCTGTTTCATTGGAAGACGGACTGATTAAAACTCTCGAATACTTTAAAAAATTAAATATTAATTTAGCAAAATGAGATTATTATTTTTTTTCATTATAATTATTAATTCTTGTAGCTACCCAGAAATGATAAGAAATGAGTTGATTTATGAAAATGACTTTGAAAATGATAATATGAGTAGTATTGATGGAGGAGGAATTTCATTTTTTAATGAGACAAATGTTTTAGGAGATTTTAATAATGACGGATTTACTCTATTCCTTGAAGATATTGGGAATCACGATTATGTTTTTGTCTCATTTGATTTATACATTCATGGATCATGGGATGGAAATTTTAACGGTTTTAAAGAAAATGATATGCCTGACAAATGGGTAATAGAGTTCAATCCAGATATGGATTTATTTAAAGATCCTTCATCAAATAATTTCTCAACTACCTTTTCTAACAGTCCTTGTTGGCCAAATTATTGTCTACGACAATCATATCCTGAAGTTTATCCATTTGAAAACAACCCTAAAACTGGATCATTTGAAGTTGATCTAGAGAAAAAATGTCTTAATAATTTTTTTGGTGGTCCAACTAGTTTATACAAAATTGAAAAAGGATTTAAGAGCTCTGGAAAGAATATTGTACTTAGATTTTATGATGAATTATATCAACCAAACGCTATTGATAAAGATGGAATTCCACAATCAAAATGTGATGAAAGTTGGTCACTTGATAATTTAAAAGTTAGGGTAATTAAATATCAATGAAGAAATTGATTTTATTTTTTTTAATAATTAATTGTTCTTTTTCACAAACAATTAATATAAATAATGATTTTATATATCAAGACATAAGATTTAAAGTTTTAAATGGTGATTTGAGTTCTGATTATTCATTCAACTTAAGACCAATTCAATATGATATATATAATGATGAAAATTTGGATAGTAAGCTTTTTATAAATAGAAAAAAAAAATTTGAAATAAATATATTACCAATTGACTATCACATTGAATTTAACTCTAGACATCCTTACAATAGAAACAATGGAAGCATGATTCCTAATAGAGGATTTCAACATATATTTTCAGCAGGTATTAATATAAAGGCAGGGCCACTTTCTATTAAATTAAAACCGGAACATCACTTTAGTGAAAATAAAAACTTTGAAGGATTTTGGGAAGGGCATTATGGTTATCATTGGGCTAAGCGATACAAACTATGGAATCATATAGATATGCCTGAGAGATTTGGAGAGAGATCTCATAATAGAGTTTTGATTGGTCAGTCAAGCATTAGAATTAATTGGAAAAAATTATCAATTGGTTTAAGCAATGAAAATATTTGGTGGGGCCCATCAATTAGAAATAGTATCATGATGAGCAATCATGCCCAGGGATTTAATCACATAACTTTTAATACAGTTAAACCAATAAATACAGTAATAGGTGATTTTGAATTTCAAGTTATTACAGGAAAACTTGAAAATTCAGGTTATAATCCACCAAGGACTGATTATGAATATGCTGGAACAAAGTTATTTGTTCCAAAAATTAATCAACGAGGAGATCAAGATGATTGGAGATATTTACAAGGTTATATTTTTTCATATTCACCAAAATGGATTGAAGGTTTATCATTTGGTTTAATAAGATGGGTTCAAATGTATTCAGCCCTAGTCAAAGGAAAATATCCATGGTTAGATGGCAAACCAACTTATTTTCCCGCATTCCAAAATTTTTTTAGAAAGAACGATAAGTCAGAAAATTATGAACAACAAACTAATCAAGCAGCTGGTCTTTTTTTAAAATGGTTATGGCAGGACTCTAAAGCTGAAATTTATGCAGAATTTCATCATAATGATTCTAAACAAAATTTAAGAGATTTATTACTTGATTCTGATCATAGCAGAGCTGCCACAATAGGAATTCAGAAAATATTTAAAATTAAAAAAGATAATTATCTATTCAATTGGGAATGGACTCAAATGGAACAAAATGCATCTAGACTATTACGAAATGCAGGATCATGGTATGAACATTCATATGTGTATGATGGATACACAAACAACGGTGAAGTATTAGGAAGTTCTATCGGACCTGGATCTAATTCTCATTACTTATCAATAAATAGAGTTAGGTTAAATGAGAAAATAGGTGTTGGAATTGAAATTGTTGATCAAGACAATGATTTTTATCACGATGCATTTGCATCAGCTAGAGATTATAGAAGATATTGGAAAGATATCAACCTTCATTTAAAATTCAACAAAAAATTCAAAAACTTTCTTTTATCAAATAATTTAATTTACTCAAGAAGTTTAAACTATCAATGGGAATTAGATGATGGTGCTCTTCCCTATCATCATCCAGGAAATGACACTAATAATTTTAGTATTACAACTAAAATTTCTTATTTAATCAATTAATTTTTGAAATAAGTTTTGATACTCATTAACAATTGAATTCCATTTGAATCTATCAGATAAAATATTAGCTTGGGAATATTCATTTTTCTTCTTAGCTAATTCAAATTCATTTAAAACATTAGAAATAGATTCTTCATTTTTTTCAAATAATAAAAATTTTTGATTTTCAAGCATTTCTAAATTAAATTTTGTATTCAAGGCTATAATTGGACAATTCGAATCAATAGCATTTATCATAGTTGGATTCGTACCTCCAAATTCATGACCATGAATATATGCAAACGAATTTTGATAAAGTTCACTTAAAATCTTTTGATTCTTAACATATCCTAATAAAACAATACGATCATTATTAATTGATTTAATTTCCTCTGAATATTTATCAGCATATGGAACATCGCCAACAATAACTAGTTTATTCTTAGATTTAGATTTTAAAAACCCCTTTATGATTAATAAAGAGTTATTGTCAGGTATTAATCTGCCAACAATCAAATAGTAATTATTTTTATTTAAATTATTTAAATAAAGAAAATTAGTTTTAGATTTTTTTATCATTGTCGAACCATATGCTATAACAGTAGATTTTTTATTGAATTTTTCTAAATATATTCTATTCATTTCATTTGAATCTGTTACTACTTCATCAAAAAATAATATTGATAATTTTGAAGCCAAACTGAAATAATATGATCCAAATCCTTTCCACTTTGGCCTTAACCATTCCAGACCATCAACATTTATACATGTTTTTTTCATGAATATTTTTGTAAATAAACCAAATGGACCATTAGCAGTATTAACTACAAAAACAACATTAGCGTTCGAGAAGCAAACATGAATAAATGAAAAAAATGAATTAAATAACTGTGAAAAAATTTTAGAATTAATCGAAGGTGTATAAATTAATTCAATTCCATTGACAATTTTAGGTTTATTTTTAAATAATGATCTATGGCAGTATACTGTTACATTATATCCTTTTTCGATTAAGCGTTCTGACAACTCTTTAACCAAAGTTTCATAACCAGAATAAACGTAAGGATAACCTCTTGAACCTATTATTGCAATTTTTGTTTTTTTCAAAAACTAGATATTAATGATTTAATTTTTTCTGAAAATATTTCTTTATTAAATTTTTTTGAGACAAATTTTACTGAATTTTCAATATTATTTTTTTGTAAATCTAAATCATTTATATAATCTAAAATTAATTGTGAAGATTTTTTAATATCACTACAATCAATTAATAATCCATTTTTAAAATCATCTAAAATCTCTCTTGCACCACCATTATCTGTAGAAATCACAGGTGTTTTACTTTGTACAGCTTCTAATATAACAGTAGGAAATGGATCAGGTGAAACTGGTGTATGAATAAATAAATGAGATTGGTTTAAAATAGTTTTGATATCATTTTTATATCCCAAAAAAATAACATTTTTTTGAATTTTGTATGCTTTTACTTTTAATTTTAATTTATCTAAATATTTATCATAAAAGGGAAGTGTATCTCCTACAATTTGTAAAATTAGATTCTTTCTTTTCTTTAAAATTTCATTAAATAAATCAATTAAAAATAAATGTCCTTTATAAGGTACTAATCTAGATATATTAGTAAATACAACTTTATTGTCATTTATATTTTTATTTGAAAAAAAATCAAAATTAAACCCATTATTAATTACTGTTATTTTTTCACTAAATACACCTTTATTTATCCAAAAAGACCGTGTAGAATTAGATACAACAATTATTTTTTTAGAAAATAAGTTAAAAATTTTAGTTAGAAATTTTGAATATAAACTAGAACCATAAGGAATTTCGTGAACATGAAAAACGCTTGGTATTTTTGATAAATTCGCAGCAAATGTTGGACTAATAACTGTGGATGTATTAGTATATACAAGGTCAATTTTATATTTATTTATGATTTTTTTAATTATAAACATTGACTTAATTATTAAAAAAAGTCTACTTATTAATCCAAAAAAATTAAGATATTTTTTTCTAAAAACCCCAACATTAATAATTAACAAATTAACATTTTTTAATGATTCGTAATTGTTTAAGGGTCCATTTTCAGGAAGAATTAAATAAATTGAATGTCCTGATTTAATTAAGACTTCAATTACCGAAATTAAAACCTTACTTGCTCCATAAAGATCATTAGAGCTATGAACTATTAAAATATTTTTAGTAGATTTTTTCAAAACCTTTGATGAAATTTGATCTATTAAACTTTTTAACTTTTTCCATACCTTTTTTAACTAGACTATTATACAACTCTTTATCTTGAATCAAATCTTTCATCCTTTTATATAAATCAATTTCATCCTCTTTTTCAAAGTATAATACAGAGTCTTCTGCAATTTCTTTAAATATTGGAATATCTGAGCATATAACTGGAACTTTAAGTTTGAGAGCTTCAATTAATGGTATGCCAAAACCTTCATCGACTGAGGGAAAAACATACATGAATGAATTATTATAAAAATAAAGCGCTTTATTTTTATCCACATAACCAGTTATTAAAATGGAACTAAAAAGATTATGTTCATTAATGTATTTTTCAATCTTTAAAAGAACCTTATTGTCACCATTAATATAAGTTGAACCAGCTAGCACTAACTTGTAATCAACATTCATTTCATCCTTTAATTTTTTAAATGCTTTTATCAAAGTCAATAAATTTTTTCTCTTTTCAAAAGTCCCAATGTGTAAGATATATTTTTTTCCATTTTCTGAAATCTTATTAATTAAAAGCTTTTCAGAGCTTTGATAAATAGGTATAATTTTATTTTTTTTAAATATTAATTCTAACCCTTTTTTTGAATAATTACTTGTAGTAACTATAGTAGAATTACTTCTAAGTCCAAATTCAATTAATTTTGTGAAATAAATTCTCCACATATTAGGATAATTTTTTGGATACTTCCAAAATAAGTTATCATGTAAAACAATTATTTTTCTTGATAAACAAAATATGGGAGCAACATAATCAGGACATATAACTATATCTACTTTTTTTATTAATAATATAATTGGTAGTGTAACTTGTTTCCAAAAAAGATATCTAAATTGAAAAATCCATCTAATTATTCTAAATTTAGAATTAATAAAAAACTGATTATTAACTAACTTATCTATATCATGAGAAAAAATATATTCAATTTCTTCGTTGCTATTAATCTTGGCAGCACTGACTAATTCTTCAATGTAAGTCTTTAGCCCTGATAAAGCAGTTTTATAATAAAAAACATCAATGTAAACTCTTTTTTTTCTCAACTAGTTGTTTTATATAAGTTGATTCAACATTGCCTGCTAGGAACCAAGTAGCTAAAGATACAAAAAGGTATAATTCTGCATTAGCAGTTAATAAAGGAAGTAAAAGACCAAATTTAGAGCAAGCAACAATAAATGAAATATGTTTTTGATGATTTATACTATTTTGAAAAGTTTTAATGGCTCTAATAATAATATAATATAGAATTAAAATGTAAATAAATAATACAATCACTCCCATTTGAACACCCAAAATTAAAAATTGGTTTTCTCCACCAACTTTTAAAGCTTGGTCAACTCCACCTGCATTTCCACTCATTGCTAGTCCAATTCCAAAAGGGTTCTCCAATATTGAAAGTATGCCTTCAATCCATTCAATTAAATGGCCTAAACTAGATGTGTTTTCAAATTTTATTGTATCAATAATAATATATTGAATTTCTTCTGAAGAGAATTTAAATAAAATAAATAAAAAGACAATGGATAAAAAGAATATATACATTAAGATTTTGTATTTCTTATTTATTAATAATGAAAATAATAAAACAGCTAAACATGCAACAATTGCTCCTCTTGAAAAAGAAAGAAAAAGCGAAATAGATATTAGAAAAAGAAATAAAAAATGAACCTTCTTAAAGCTAGTTTGAAAATAAAATAAAATAAAAGAAAAAAATAAAATAAGTGATGCTGAAAACTCTAATGGATCAGCAAAGAACGAGGCATATCTTGGACTTGATTCCTGGGACTCAAAGGACCAACTTAATCCATAATTACCCTGTGGATCAATCTCATTTACAACTGAGTTATAATTTGAATATTCAATTAGTGTATGAAAATGGGTTGAAGTCAAAAACTCCAAAATAACAAAGAATGATGAAGTAATAATTAATAAAAAAAATGTCCTGATAATTTTATTAAAAAAACTATTTTCAAATTTTATATTTCTACCAATACAATATGTAATAGGTATAATTAATAAATTCTTTGCATAAATTATTTTTGAAAATATATCTGCTTCTCCCAATGGAATTAAAGCATATAGTAATATGAAAAATGAAAATATTAAAAAAAACTTATCTAAAAGCGAAAAACTAAAACTCCTTTTATTTAAAGAAACTTTATTTCCAAGAATAAAAATTAATAATGCATAAAAGAAAATTAAATCCTTTGAAATTTTTATAAGATTAACAAATAGTTCATTTTCAGAAAATTGAAAAACTTGGGCTTGCAATGTTGCATAAAAGGGTAAACCATTACAGATGAAAAAAAGAATATATTCAAGATGTCCTTTAGAAATATTTCTTATTGATTCAAAAAAAACAAATAAGTATATAGTTAAGAATACTATTGAAATTAAAATAATCATACTTTTATTTTATATGAATCTAGTAGCCCTTTATAGACCATATTTAATTTTATGAATCTTAGTCTAAAAATAAAATAAATTGAATATGATATAATCTTAAAAATTTGATATACTCTTGTCCCAAACGAGTTAAATAAATCTGAATGTTTTTTTAAAATGAGGATATGATTGCGAATATTTAGATAATGTACATAAGGGCTTAATTTACCACCTTTAGAATTGTTAGAAATAGAGGAAAATGATTCATAATGGTATATCTGTGTTTTTGATGTAAATCCAATTTTATAACCATATTTTTTTAATCTTAATGAAAAATCTACATCTTCATAATAAGCAAAAAATCTTTCATCTAATTTTCCAATATCTTTAAAAATTTTCGTTTTAAACAAACAACAACATCCAGTGAGCCATTCTGTTAATTCATGTGATGAATTTAAAGAACTAGCTAATTTCTTTCTTGTAATAAAATTCCCAAAAAAATAATTGATTCTCCCACCTGCATTCCAAATTTCTTTACCATTATAGTTTAATATTAAAGGCTGTACAACTGAAAAATTCTTAGCCTGTGCTGTTTTCAATAAAACTTCTATTAAGTTTTTTTCAACTATGGTATCATTATTAATCAAAATAGTATAATCATAGTTATTTTTTAAAGCGTAATCAATTCCAATGTTATTTGCTTTGGAAAAACCTTCATTTTTGTTATTTTGAATTATTTCAATTTCGTTTCTATACTTAAATTTTTTCAATTTTTTATTATCACTTTCATTATCTACTAAGATGATTTTAAAATTAGAGTTTGTAGAATTTAAAATTGATTCAATACAGCTTGAAGTAATATCATATTTTTTCCAATTAACTATAATTACAGCAACTGTAGAATTTTTAATCATGTTCTTTTAATTAAAAGGTAATGAATTAAGAAAGAAAATATCTCCGTCATTAATAATGAATAAGCTAATCCATATCCACCATATATATTTGTTAGAATCAATGAATTAATTAAAAAAAACAACAGAGTGTAAAAAGTTGCTTTATTTAATTTAGACTTCAAATCATTTACTAGTATATAAACAACATTTTTAAAATTAAGCATTGCAAGAAATGGAATAAATGATAACAAAGACAAAATTTTAGAACTGTAATCAATTTTTTCA
>MDSV01167633.1_pt1 | contig 51097 bp, 47 predicted proteins | sample 810851 | NCBI WGS metagenome assembly MDSV01 (sample SAMN05326640, study PRJNA326480) | marine metagenome | isolation source: seawater | place: Atlantic Ocean: North East | collected 2012
AAAAATGCAGAAAAGAAGAGTTGTTGTTACTGGATTGGGCTGTATTTCACCTGTTGGAAATAATGTAGACGAATTTTGGTCGTCACTTAATGCAGGAAAATCAGGAGTAGAAACTATTACGGTTTTTGATCCAACAGACATGCCAGTAAAATTTTCCGCACCTATTAAAAACTTTGAAGCTGAAAAATACTTTGATGTAAAAGAACAACGTAAACTTGATACATTTATGCAATATGGAATGGCTGCTGGTATTGACGCAATATCTGATGCAGATCTTAGTGAATCTCGCATAGACCTTGAACGAGTTGGTGTCGCAATAGGTTCTGGTATTGGAGGGTTGACAAGCATAGAAAAAACCCACAACACATATTTAAAATCTGGAGCAAAGAGGATTTCACCCTTTTTTATACCTGCAACCATCATTAATATGATATCTGGAAATTTATCTATCAAGTATGGTTATAAAGGTCCAAATTTATCAATTGTAACTGCTTGTACTACCGGGACACACAATATTGGAGAGGGATTTAGACAAATCCAGTATTCTAATGCAGACATAATGATATGCGGTGGCGCCGAAATGGCAACCACACCTTTGGGTATTGGAGGATTTGCTGCTGCTAGAGCCCTATCCACAAGAAATGATGAACCTCAAGCTGCGAGTAGGCCATGGGATATAGATAGAGATGGTTTCGTCTTGGGTGATGGAGCAGGAGTTCTTGTTCTTGAAGAATTAAATCATGCACAACAACGAGGAGCAAAAATATATGCAGAAGTTAGTGGTTATGGTATGAGCGCAGATGCATTTCACATGACTTTACCATCAGAAACAGGAGAGGGCGCCCAAAGAAGTATGAGTAACGCAATTAAGGATGCAAATATCAGCGTGGAGAACATAAATTACATCAATGCCCACGGAACATCAACACCTGCTGGTGACATTGTTGAAGCAAAAGCTGTAAGGTCATTATTTGGTGATCACTCAAAAAAATTAGTTGTTAATTCTACTAAGTCAATGATTGGACATCTTTTAGGAGCAGCAGGTGGCGTAGAAGCAATAGCCACCATTTTATCTTTAAGAGATCAAAAAATTCATCAGACAATTAATGTAGACAATCAAGATCCTGAGTGTGATTTGGACTTCAATACTGAATCATCTAAAAATATGGAAATTGAATATGCACTGACAAATTCATTTGGATTTGGTGGAACGAATGGTTCGATAGTATTTTCAAAATATGACTGATGCGTTGAATGAAGCATTCTAAATTTAATATAATACTTAATCCAAAAAATATCTCCATAAATGATCGCGGCCTAAATTATGGAGATGGATTATTTGAAACAATCTTAGTTAGAGATTCAAAAATTTTATATCTTAAACAACATGTCAAAAGACTACATCAAGGATGCAGCGTTTTATCTTTAAAAAAACCTAGTTTAAAAATTATTAATGATGCTATCAAAAAAATTCTTGGAATTAGAAAAGATTGTATTGTGAAGATTATTCTCACTAGAGGAGATAGTACGTTCGGTTATAAAATACCAAAAGATATAAAACATAATTTATATTTCATAAGAAAAGCAATAAGTAAGCCAATAAAAAAAAATAAGCTTATCTTATTAAAAATATCAAACTATACCACATATAAGAACTCTAATTTAGCTAAGATAAAACATTTGAATAGAATGGATCAATGTCTTATTGCAGAGGAATTAAATCATATGAGATATATAAATGATTTAGTTGTATTAAATGAAAAAAATATAATTGAAACATTGTCGTCTAATATTTTTTTTGTCAAAAAAACTAAATCTAATTATATATTTCATACTCCAAGAATTGATAAATTTGGAGTAAAAGGCATTCTGAGAGATGAAGTAATTTCTTATCTTAAAAAACATAACTTTAAAATACATGAGAGAAATATAATGCCATCACATTTGAATGAATATAGTACGTCTTTCAAGGTAAACTCCATACAGGGATTAATATTTATTGATGAAATTGAAAATAATAAATTTTCTCGAGATCAGATACTATATAATATACTAAAGAAATTTATATATTAGTTTATGTCCATTGGAAAATTCATAGTATTTGAAGGTAACGAGGGAACGGGTAAATCAACCCATATATCTTTTGCGGCTGATTATCTTGAAAAAAATAATATTAATTGTATTGTCACCCGCGAGCCAGGTGGTACCGAGTTTGGTGAATCTATAAGAGACATACTCCTAGACTCAAACTCCAGTCTTGATTCAACTTCTGAAGCTATATTATTTTATGCATCTAGAGTTTATAATTACAAAAATGTTATCTTAAAGGCTATAAATAATGGCAAATATGTGATTTGTGACAGATTTCATTATTCAACATTAGTTTATCAGGGTATTACTCAAGGTAACAATGAGGTTATTGGACTGCATAATGTCCTAGACTCATATTTTTCTGAGAATATCTCCTTAATTATTCATCTAGATGCATCCATTGAAGCTTGTTATGAACGTATAAATAAGAGAGAAACATCTGATAAGTTTGAAAAACAGGGCAAAGAACTCTTGATTAAAATTAAATCCGCTTATGCGGATATTTTTAAAGAAAACTCAAAAGTAGTCTTGATAGATACGGGAAATGACAAAAAATCAGTTCAGGATAAAATAAAAGGACATTTGGATAAACTATTAAATGACAAATCTTGAAAAAAATATAATCCAATTTAGCGAACGTTATGATTTCAAAAAAAGAAATTACAATATTATTATTCACTCTCCAGATGCAACGGGAAAGTATAAATTCATCATTGATATATTAAAAAATTATTTTATTGAGAAAAATATAAAATCTATAAATCAAGTAGAATCACATCCAGATGTATTTTATTTATCACTGCCATTATATAATAAGTCTGGTAAAATGGACAGAGTGCTAGACAATGATGAACGACTAGTATATGAGTTTGGCTTGGCAGATAAATTTGATAATTGTAGAGTTGGGACAGATATAACAATTGATCAAATACGAGAATTAAGAGAATTTACAGATTTATCACCTAGTTATGATCATAAATTTGTAATTATAAATAATTGTAATTATTTGAACAATCAATCTTCTGCGGCTTTATTAAAAACTTTGGAGGAAACTAATTCTCCATGTATATTCTTATTATTAGCATCAGAATTGCAATCTATTAAAGATACTATTAGAAGTAGGTGTCATACTTACCAATATATATATGAAAATAAGGATATTTCATATGAATCATATTTTGATTATTATATTTCTACAAAACCTGAATTAAAGAATATTAATGATGAAAATGACTATCTCAATAATTATAGTTTATTTGAGATTGAACTCTCTAGTCTGTATAAAAAAGAAATTAATCCACTAAGCCTATCAGGAGAGTGGATGGAGAGAGGCTCATTATGTATTGATTACTTATTATCGTTATTCTATATCTTGATGAAGGGTTATGCTTTTGATAGCAAGAATAATCTCGCTGGTGTTTATGAGTCACTATCAAAAAAACTACCAATTAAGTATTCAAGATCAATAGATATAATAAGACTTCTATATAAATTAAAGAGAGATTTTAGAGGCAATCTTAATAAAAAGCTTTTTTACGATAACTTATTAATTGTTTTAGAAAGGGAATTATACTAACATCGCTTTATGAAAATAGATTCAAATAAGAAAGTTGTACAAATGTTCAAGCATGATAATGCTTCTGCTAAGGTAGTTAAGGTTGCGGATTCTTTTAAACTAATACGCGGTGGTATTTTGTCAGACCTCGATATGGCTTATGAAACATGGGGTACTCTTAATAAGGATAAATCAAATGTTATCGTAATTTTTACTGGTTTATCAGCGAGCTCTCATGTTGCCTCATCATCTATAGACCCAACACCCGGATGGTGGGAGTCTGTAGTTGGCAAGGGTAAGGCCATCAATACCGAGGATCATTACATTATTTGTATAAATACACTAGGAAGTTGTTTTGGTTCTACTAGCCCCGTTTCGATGAATAAAAAAACTAAAGAGCCATATAGGTTAACATTTCCAGAGTTAACAGTTGAGGATATGGCTAACGGAGCATCTTTGTTATTGAAAAAACTAGAGATAGATCGAATAAAAATTTTAATAGGACCATCATTAGGTGGAATGAAGGCTTTAGCTTTTTCAATTTTACATAATACTTATGTTAAAAATTTAATATTGATATCATCTGCAACTCAAGCATTGCCATATGCAATAGCTTTAAGATCACTTCAACGAGAGGTTATTCGTAAAGATCCATTATGGAATAATGGATTCTACTCATATGAAAATCCACCATTAAATGGTGTCAGAATCGCTAGAAAAATTGGTATGGCATCATATAGATCTGCTTCAGAGTGGACACAGAGGTTCGGAAGAAAGAGATCTGAAGATAGTAAGCTCAATCAGAATACGTTTGGAATTGAAAACACCAGCTTTGAGTTTGAGATAGAGTCATATCTTGAACATCAAGCTGTCAAATTTCAGAATATTTTTGATGCTAATTGCTATTTATATTTATCTAGAGCTATGGATTGGTTTGATGTCGCGAAACATGGAGAGTCTACATTGGATGCTATTTCAAAGACAAAAATTGAAAAAGCTCTCATTTTGGGAGTAGGGAATGATGTTTTATTTCCACCGCAACAACAAAAAGAAATCGCAGAACTCCTCTCTCTATCAAGTACTATAGTTGAATACAAAGAACTTGATTGTCTGCAGGGACATGATTCATTTCTAGTTGATACAACGAAATTTTCCAAAGAAATCGTTAAGTTTATAAAGAATTTATGAAGTCTATAAATATTATTGCAATAATTTTTATTATCTCGTCAAGTAATGTATATTCAGCTGAGTATTATGGAGTCGTTACCAGAGTTATAGATGGAGATAGTATCGTTGTTAAGCATGATGATACTCTAAATAAAATCAGATTGCGGTACATAGATGCGCCAGAATCAATGCAAATTTATGGTAAACAGTCTAAGAAGTTTCTCAGTAACTTATTAGCAGATAAATCTGTTTTGGTAAGCACTGAATATAGCGATAGATATGGCAGGCAATTAGCTGATATTTATATTCATAATGAAAAAGAATCTATCTATATAAACGCCAAAATGATCAAAAGCGGAAATGCCTGGGTCTATAAAAAATACAGAACTAATAACTATCTTATTAATCTTGAAAATCATGCTAAGATTAATAAAAAAGGTATATGGAAGAGTAGCAACCCTGTACAACCATGGGTATATAGAAAAAATTATGATTAGTATTTATTATGTCACCTAAATTATTAGTATATTCATTTCTAGTTATTTTCATAACATCTTGTGCCACACCAAAAGCTATGGATATTCACCAGGCTAATGATGATATGATGTCTTGTAATGAATTAAAATTAGCATTTGAGAAAGCTAATGCTAGAGAAGAAGAGGCGCATCAAAACAAGGGCATGACTAATGAAAATATCTTATCTGGATTATTTTTCTTCCCAGCATACTTTGTGACTTACGGTTCATCAATACATGCTGAGTATAATGCTTCAGAAAGAAAAGAGCATTTGTTAAAAATTTATAATAAAAAAGGTTGTGCGAAACCAAGAGATATTGAATATCAAAAATCTGTAGCCGATGCATTAGTCCGACTGGAGAATCTAAAGAAGAAATATATTAGTGGAAGTCTAGAGAAAGAAAATTACATCGAAATGAGACGTAAAATATTATTAGAGTTTTAATTATTAGAAGTTTTTTAATTGATGTTTATTCTTCAGATATAGCATAAAGGCAATTACTTCATAAAAAACATAAAAAATTTGAAAAAATACTGGTAAATTCAATATATAACTCAGTACTCTGTATTTGGGTATATTCCTCCAGAGTACAATAAACGCTGAAGCTCCAGCATAGATATTGTTATTTTCTATCACATGAAGTCTTCTAATTAACTCATTAGGTGTTTTTTTTAGAATATCTAATTCATCAGAAGCAGAACTTACATCAATCCAATTGAAGCAAGCAATATTTTTCCTCTTATAATGAGAAATTTCTAAATTACAAATCGAACATTTTTGATTATAATAAACTTTTATCATTTCTTGATAACCATTCTTCCTGAATAATCTATTCTATGAAGCAAAGGTTTTTCTTTTATATTATTGAAATAATCGTCGACAGCTTTTTTTGACCCTTTAAAATGACCATAGTCATCTATTATCAACACTCCGCCACTTACTAAGAGCGGATAAAGATACTCGAGTTCTTTTTTAGTTGACTCATACCAATCTGTATCTAATCTTAGTAGAGCAATTGAAGCGGGTTTGTCATTTAACAATGTTTCTTCAACTTTTCCCTCAATATACTTGATTTTATCTTTAGGGAATCCCGTTGAGTTCATATTCTCGATTACGAGATCCTTGGGCGCGTAGGCCCACATATTTAATCTATCAGTAGTTTTATCGACATTTTCTAACAGTTCCATTCCTCTCAAATTAGTCTCCACCTCTACATCATTATTTGTTGGATTTGTCATTCCATCGAAAGTATCATATAACCATATTTCTTTATCTAATTTATTAAGTTGCATGAGTGTTTTCGCTATTATCATGCATGATCCTCCTTTCCATACACCGCACTCGACATAGGATCCTTGTATATTATTGTCAACAGTATATTGAACAGCAGATTTTAAGGCAAAAACCCTTTCTATGCTTGTCATAGTGTAAGGTTCAATTTCTTGATATTCTCTAATAAATTCTTTACTATAATCAATAGGATATTCAGTTTTCTTAATCTTTGATATGCTATATCCAAATTTATTAAATATTCTTTTAATAGTTTTTTTCATGATCTCGTATTTTTCTCTATAAATTTATTAGCTTGAGATATAAGTTCTTTTTTCTTGATTGGATCCATTTTTTCTAATATAACAGCCATCATACTTAATCTTGGATTAGATTTAAAAAATTTTATATGTTTATTGATAAATCTCCAATATAATCCGTCCATTACTTGACACCAATCACCTTTTTTAAAATTCATCATTTTCAAAATATAATTTGATCCACATAAATATGGCTTAGTTGCCATAATGCCTCCATCGGCAAATAAGCCCATGCTGTATACATTTGGAGTCATCACCCAATCAGATGAGTCAATATACATTTCCATAAACCATTTATATACAGATTTCGGTGAGATTTCACACAAATTCATGATATTTGCCTGTATCATAAGCCTCTCGATGTGATGTGCGTATGAATGCTTTAATGTACTTTTTATACTATAATCTAGCGGAGGTAGGCCAGTAGTGCCCTCGTACCAAGCATCGGTCATCTCTCGAGTATTATTGAAAAAATTTGAGCTGGACATCAAATCACCATCCTTTTGATAAATTCCTCTCATAAATTCTCTCCATCCTATAATCTGTCTGATATATCCCTCATAAGAGTTGATAGGTATGTCTGTAGTTTTCAATATCTTAGAGACAATATCTTCTGGAGTGATTAGACCAATATTTAACAGAGGGCTCAGAACTGAATGAAACCAGTAGGGTGATCTCTGATCAACAGCATCTTCGAAGTCCCCAAAGCTATCTAGTTTCGATGTAATGAAATCATCCAGTAAAGCCAAAGCTGTTTTACGTGTAGTAGGGCAGTCATATGTTTCTATGTCACCATAATTATTAGGAAATAATTGGTTAACAAGTTTTTTAACATCTTTTGTATGTTCTGTGTCTTTAAATGATTTTTTAATCGGCAGCACAATATCTTTTGGTATTTTTTTTCTATTTTCTTTGTCATGAGACCATTTACCACCAATAGGCTTGCCATTTTTAATCAATATTTGCATTTTCTTACGCTGTGCAATATAAAAAGATGACATTTTATATTTAGGTTTTTTGTCTCCGGGCGGTGACAGCTTGCTAAATTCCTCTCTCCCAGTCAAAAACATTGGTGATTTAATGAAATTAACTTCTATTTTACTATCCTTGAGTTTCTTAATTTCTTTCTCAAACCATTTGTCCTCTATTTCAAAGAAACTAACATTTTTTTCTTTATTTTTTATTAAAAACTTACTTAGAGAAGCTATGTAAGTATCTGATTTTTCATCAGATAGATACTCATAATGTACATTATATTCTTGCTTTATGAGTTCATCTCTATAAGATCGCATTGATGATAAGAATAAAGTAATCTTATGTTTATGATGACGTTGAAAGGTACATAGACCATAATCTTCTCGCATATATATATTTTTTGGTTTTATAGCCCTGATATTCTTAATAGGGAACAATTGGTTACCAAGTATTACTAGCGTATTAGTCATAGAATGTTCGTATAATATATATTATGTCTAATTATAATGTTATTCTGCATAAAATAGTTGTTTGTTATCAATTTTATAGTTATTTATAAGCATTCTCCCATTATCAGATAAAATCCATTCTTGGAAAAGTTTTGCTGAAGCTAGATTAATATCTGGACAATGTTCTGGATTAACAAGAATTATTCCATATTCATTTGATAGCAATCGATTATTTTGAAACACTATTTTATGATTTGCCTTGTTTTTAAAATGAATCCAAGTAGCTCTATCAGTAAATGTATATGCATTCAGCCCTATCGCAATATTTAGAGTTGCACCCATACCTTGACCTGTTTCATAGTAAAATTGTTGAGAAAATTCATCTGGATTGTAGTCAAACTTTTCCCATGTTTTAATTTCTGCTCTATGTGTACCGCTGTCATCACCTCTTGATATAAATTTATGGCCATTAGATAATTTTCCAAATACTATTGCAGGATCATAAAGACTACTTAGATTCAAAGGATCAGATTTTGGACCAATTATTATAAAATCATTATACATAAGTGTTTCTCTATTAGTACCATGTCCACTATCAATAAAATTCATTTCTTCTTCCTTCGAATGGACAATCAAGATATCCCCATCACAATTTCTTGCATTATTTATTGCTTGGCCAGTCCCAACAGCTATTACTTTCACTATTATTGAGTATTTCTCGTTAAATTTGGGTATTATATAATCATAAAAGCCAGAATCTCTTGTCGATGTTGTACTCTGAATAATTAATTCATCCACAGAATTAGTTTCATCAGCAAAACTATAAAATGATTGAGAAATAACTAAGTAAGTTATGATTTTAAAATATTTTTGATATTTTATCATTTTCCAATGTATATATTTTTTTCGAGATTTTAATAGCTTGTTCATTATCTTGTGTAACTAGTATTACTTTTTTATGACATGACTTTTCAAGCAGGAGCTCTTCTATAATTTTTTTATTTGATGCATCTAAATTACTCGTTGGTTCATCACATAATAGTACATCTGGGTTGATCATTAATGATCTAATAATTGCTATCATTTGTTGCTGACCTCCTGATAATTTGTTAATAGATAGATCTCTCGTATGTTTTAAAGAATACTTTTCAAGAGTGTCATCAATATTTTTAATAACAATGTTTTTATTTAAAGATTGATTAATTGAAAGAATCGCATGTAATAAATTTTCTTTTACGGTACGATTAAGAAAAATAGGATTTTGAAATATATAACCGATTGTCAGGTTTTCGGGTTTTTTTATAATCCCTTTAGATGGTTGAATAAAACCAGCAATGAGTCTTAAAAGAGTAGTTTTTCCTACACCATTTCTTCCACAAATACTTGTTATGCCTTTAGAATCAAATTTTAGCGAGAGATTACTAAAGATATTTCTTGAGTTATATTTAAAATACATATTTTGAATTTCTATATTAATCATATCTGCTAATCTTTATTTTTCTGAATAAATATAAAAATATATTAATTATTATTGAAATTAAAATTAATGCAATACCAAAACTCATCGCCATTGCAAGATTACCGCGAGATGTCTCAAGCACAATACTTGTAGTCATTACTCTTGTTAAATTATCTATATTACCACCCACAATTAATATTGCTCCTACTTCTGATAAGGCTCTACCAAGACCAGTAATTATAATTATAAGTAAAGAGTATCTAGTTTCCCATAAAATAGTTTTTGAGATTAAAATGTCCGTAGCTTTAATTGATATAAAGTAATCTGAAAATATATTATATGATTTTTCTAATGCATCTTTTGATAGAGATATTATAATTGGAATGATAATTATGATTTGAGCTATTATCATAGCGATAGGGGTATATAGTACATTTAAATTTCCAAATAGTCCTTGATATGAAAAAAATAGATACAAAATTAAGCCAACTACAACAGGCGGTAAACTCATGAGAGAGTTAATGATAATAATAATAAAATCTTTTAAACAGAATTTTTTAATTGCTAATAAGCAAGCTAATGGAAAAGAGATTAAACATGAAAAGAAGATTGCAGTAAATGAAACATATAACGATAATGATATAATTTGATATACATTTTTATCGAAACTTAAAAGTAGTTGTAAAGATTGAATGAGAATTGATTCAAACATAGATCTCTAGAAATGAAACTGTCCTCTATTAAATATTTTTTTTGCAGTAATTAGGTCTTTTTCAGTATCAATTTCAAACCACCTGTTTTTTATATAATTGACATTCAATGTAATATTATCATCAATCATTTCTTGTAGTATATCTGTGAAATATCCTTGTTTAAAAACTTTGCCTGACGATTGCCAGATATTATTTTCTTTGTATTTTTTATCATAGACCTTTAAAAGATTATTTATGCCGTCTTTGGTGAATTTATTTATACCAACATATCTATAGTTCAAATTTATAGAGTCAAACCTCTTTTGCCCTATTCTTATAATTTTATTATCAGCAATTTGAAGTTCCTCAATATCAATATCTAAGGATGAGTATCTTTCAATCCAATATTCCTTCCAATTTGGATCAACTGAGATAGCAATTGGATGTTTATTATTCAATAACTGTTTTAGACAAGATTTGGAAAATAAAATATCTGAGTAAGAAATAATTATGTCGTCATCCAATAGATTTCTAGCACAAATTAGTGACTCAATCATATTTGTCTTAGCAAAATCATCATTATCTATGTAAGTAATTCCCTCAAAATTTATTTTTTCTTTCTGATACCCTCTTACAATGATTATATCATTTACACCCTCGGCCTTATAGGCATCTATCTGATGTTTGATTAAAGGTTTCCCCATAAAATCTATCATTCCTTTTGGTAGATTTCTAGAGAGCTTTCCTAACCTGCTCCCTCTTCCAGCAGCTAAAATTAATGCTTTCATATCATTTATTTGATAAAAACTTTTTGAAAATTATTTTATTAAATTTGATAGATTTATTATGCCTTTCTGGATGCCATTGAATTCCAATAATAGGCAAATATTCATGTTCATAAAACTCAATGTATTTTAGATCTCTAGAGTACCCTAAAGCTACGAGTCTATCAGCAAGTTGGTTTACTTTTATACCATGGTTATGAAATGAATTAACCATAATTTTATGATTGATATTAGTCATATAATTTTTATTTATTATAACTTCATGAGCTCTTATATTTTTATTTAATATATTTTTTGTTAGCTTTCCACCTAATACAAGATTTGTTAATTGGAATCCACGACAAATGCAAAACATAGGAATTTTATTATTTTTAGCAAATATAATTAACTTTTTCTCATTTCTGTCTCTTCTAAAAATCTGATCATTCTTATTTTTGTTTGATGCAAGTTCAAAAATATCATCTCCTCCTGTGAGAATAATCTTGTTACATCTATTTTTTTTGTAAAAATTAGTAACATCTTTAACACTATTTGGTAATAGTATCGGTATCATATCAAAATTATTAAAGAATTTTATATAGCTCGACTCTAGATAATCATAATACTGACCATATTTATCTTTAGCCATTCTTTGTGATATTAAAACTCTATTCATTTAATTTTCTCAATGCGCATATTATGGCAGTCTAATGTAATTTTCTTTGATGATAAAACTCTATCATAAATTATTTTGCCACATCCTATGGCTGCAGGAATATTGAATTCAGCGCATCTAATGGCCATATGTGATGCTAAGCCACCATATTGTGTTATAAGACCTTTGATATTATGAGTAAATATCCAATCATAACCAGGATCAGCATTTTCTATAACAATGATTTTATCTTTTAATGATACATTGGGATCTTTTGGAGAAATAAGTACATCGCCTTTAATTCTCTCCATTGTTATAAAATTTGGTACTATCGTATAGTTTGATACTGTGAATAAGTCATCATTCGAAAATATCAAAGATGGCAAAGAAATCTGGTTTATTGTTTCATTATAGAATCTTCTAGATTTTAAAATTGATGATAATATTTCTTCAGACATTTGATCATTAGTTTTTTCGCTTGATAGAAGGCTTAGTAACTCCAAATCAACATTTACTAAATCTTCTTTTTTAATGTCTAATTTTTCTCCAATCTTAGAAATCATCTCTATTGTGTCACTGATAACTTTTGTATATTGAAACTTATATAGTTCCCTATTTTGTATAGAAGTTTTTAAAAATTGTAAGAACTCTTTGTATGATAAATTAATATCATTCTCATAAAAAAATGTATTAAACTTCTTGATCATATTTTTAGATACTTTATAACTCGAAGAAGTTTCAGGACGTAAATTATTATTAAAAGATATTATATCTGGAATATGATCATATCTCTCTTTCAGTAGATTATATGTATCAGGTCTTAAGTGTCCATATTTCCTGAAAAATTTATCTTTATCGCTATTGTTCTTGATCCTCTGTATCTCGTGCTGCATTTTTGATGAAATAGTTTTTATGCATGATAATAGATGATCACTTTCTTTTTTATGCTCCGGATATTTATCTGAAAAACTTTTTAATATGCTTTTCGATATAAAAGCTAATCTTGCTGCTCTACAGAATTGTGGTGTCCCAAATTTTTTTATAAGGCTTAGATTAAAGAACATTTTTTTAATGATTTCCTTATAACTTAAATTTAATTCGACATTTCTAACGTACTTTCTCAAGAGGTTTTTAATAGAATTATCATCTTTTTTGAATATATTCTTATAATTATGTAAAATATTTTTCGTATGAGAAATGAGTTTATTTTTTACTAATGAAATCTCTTCCCTAGTAAAATCATTATTGGCAAGTTCAATCAAGCGATCATCACTTGTAAAGTTATAAATGTCTAAAATTATCTCAAATTCTAATTTATCATGATATTCAGGTTTTCTTTTCAATTTATTAATATAATATTTGACAAGTTTCTTTCTAAGATCACCGCTAAATAATGATGGCACTAGAGTACTAAAAGATTTTTCAATGTCAATATATCCTTTATTTCCAATTACTTTAAGTAGATTACCATTACACTTCGAATAACCAAGAGACAATAAAGATGAATTCCAAATATTATTCATTAGTATGTCGCTAAATAAAGATACTGATATATTTGAAGAACGATTTCCTATTAATTCTGCTGGATTCCAAAATCCCATATCGGATAATAAATTTTCTTTTGCATCATTATTTTCTGAATATTTTAGATAGTCACTAATTAACTTTTTATGTAGTGAAAATATAATCGAATCATTATGTGCAGGGAATTTAGAATTCGCAGCCAATGGTCTTACCTGAAATATAATTATTTTCTTTTGTTTATTTATGCCAAATTCAATGTCTAGAGCTACATCTGGCACTAGTTTTTCTATTTCTCTAATAGCTTTTATTAAACTTCTCCATTTTTTATTAAGTTTTTTTTGATCAATATTACGAATTATTTCGACTTTATCGCCAACTAGACCACTAGTCACGCTACTAGTATCTGAAGACTTATCATCAAAGTTTATTACATAATACGGAGCATTATTCTTCAAATTTCTTGTGAGACATACACCACTTAATATAATATTATCGGATTGTTCTTGAATAATTATCTGATCTAAGCTGTTAGATTTACCTTTTTTATAACTCTCCTTTACTTTATTTATAGCATTTTTTAATAGAGATACATTTGAATTGTCAACATTAAGCTCAGAATGATACATACCAGCTTTTGATGTATTAAATCCATCCTCTGATAATGAGGAGCTTCTCACAATAACTTTTTTACTTCCAAAAATATCTTTCGACTTAGCTAATATTTTTTTATTTGATTTAACCCATTCTTTGATTGTAAATACATATAATTTCTCGATGTATGACTCTTTTAGTTTTCTTGATAAATTTTGTAAGGTCTCTGCCTTGGATGAATTAATGTTTAATTTATTTTCAAATCTATTTGCGGTAGAATCATCTATACTGTTGTATGTTGAAGATTCAATAAATGCATTTTTTATATTTTCCCTAGATAATTTTTCATAGAATCCAGATTTGATAATATTACCACCATGTTCTCTGACGATCTTTGATGCCGGCATAAAATTCCATTTTTGAAACATAGGATAAAACATAATCTTATAATCTGGATATTTCTTGATAATTTTCTCTAGGTTATCTGATGGATCTAATGAATCTTGTTGCATTATATAATCAACATATCTGGTTTGTTCTATCACTTTGCTTCTTTCTTTGTAGTTACAAATCAGGGGTGATAACCATCTATCTGCTGCCGCATCTGTAATGACACCACAGACATGTATATCACTTTTTTGTTTTGCTTTTCTTAGGTGTTCCAAGTGTCCAAAATGAAATAAATCCCCAATCATATAAGTATATGAAACTCTAAATATCTTTTTATTTTTCTGATTAATGACTTAATTCCTCATTATGTTATCAATAAATTTTGAATGATTCATTGATGAATTATTGTTGTTAAGATTATAATATTTTTCTAATATAGTAATCCTTTTATTTTCATATCTTTTTAAATATGATTCTCTTGCATAAATAGATTCCATAACTATATTGCAAAACGAAGCAAAGTTAGTTGCTTCTTGTCCTGGCATAGAGTTTTTATAATCTTCCAAAAATCCTTTTGTATTCTTATATATTTTATAATCAGGCATACAAAATATTTGTGGGCGCCTTAAAATACTAAAATCTACAGATGTTGTAGAGTAGTCATTGATTAGTATATCAGATTCAAGCATAGTTAAATTAGTATCATATAATGGATATCTTGAATCAATATAAGTAATGTTTGGTGAATTTTTTAAATGACTTTTAGGAGGATTTGCAGAATGGGTCGAGTATATAAATAATATGTTATTGTCAGCAAGAAAATCATTAAAGAGCTTATCTTTAAAGCCAGTTATATCCATTATAGGTAGATTATAATCATAAGGCCTCCATGTTGGTGTGTATAGGAGCACCTTCATAGATTCGTTTACAGCACTCTTACAAAGCCTATTTATGATTTTTTTATTTTCCAATGATTTTTCTGCTAGATCTTTCATATAAAATAAATCATTTCTTGGAAAGCCGAGAATCTTAACTTTTTTGGATGGGAGATTAAATATCTTCTTAGAAACTTCAGATCCAAGATAACTTGATGTAAAGTTAACATAATCAAATTTATTTATTCGTTCTGTTCTGATATCTTTTGTTTTATCATAAAGTGTAATTTTTGGACCAAATCCATGGAATAAAGATATCTTAATTGTTTCTTTTGTATCTGAAAGACCAAATATATTCAAATAATCATCACCATCATTCATAATAATTTTTGCCATCGCAGATACAATGATTAGTTTAATTGGGTTTGAATAACTTAGTTGATTGAGACCATTCTCATTTAGATAATTTTTTACTATATCAGATCTAGTGAACCAGTAAACTTTATGAGAAGAATTTTTTGAGAGGTACTCGAATAAATATCGACAGTTGCCATTATAATTATAATTAGTAGTACCACTGAATATTATATATTTTTTAGGGAGAATATGTTTTAAAGGATACAATAAAAGAGATATGATTTTTTTGATAGCTCTATTGAATGACAAGTTTCTCTTGATATTTTTATCTAAGTTTCTTTGCTTCATATAAAATCTGTTTAGATACAAGTGCGAAGTTTATTAATATTTTTTCCAGAACCTATTTTATTCATAAAAAACTTCTGTACATATTTTTCTTTATATTTCTGATGATCTAGATCTGAAATATTTAACCAATAATTTAGAATTTTTAACAATTCATCATAATTATATGCAGTACATTTAGGTATAATATGCGATAGCGATTTAAAGCTTTTATAACGACCTTGGGGATCATAACATATTGTTTTTTTACCAGCATAAAGTGCTTCATAAAGCACAGAAGACTCAGGGCCAGATATAACTATATCAGAAAGACTCATCACTTCATAAGAAGATATTCCAAGATCATTTGCATACTCAATATTGCTAATATCTTTGAAGTCAGTTATTCGTCTACCATAAACTTGATCATTTAAGTATGAAAATGGTTTTTTGGTTTTTAGTAGATAGAGATATTCTGGATATAGGCTTGATAATTTATTTATACTACTTAAGAATAATCCATATGCCTCATAATTCAGGACGCCTTTTTCTCCATGAGATGTGTCTAGAAATGATATTACTTTTATTTCATCATTAGGAGTAGGATATGAAATATTTTTTAAAAATTTTACTTTAGAATCCTGATTTGACTTATTGATAACTATATCAGACAAAATAGGATCAACTTCTATATATTCGCCAATGCTACTATCAAATGCTTTCATATAATTTATAGCAAAATTGCTACCTATGAAAACATCATACATAATATGAGTATATTCATGTATTTCACTATAATTTATTTTCTTAATACCTTCTAATATACTCTCGGTACTAGACAAGAAAATAAAATATGATTTGACATTATTCTTCTTATGTATAACTGAAGCAGTTATATCATCTGCGATCATAATGCTGATAATTTTATCAATATTATACGCATTATAAAATCCATCCCATATGATTTCATTTTTATACCTATTAAATAAATTAGAAGATAAAGAAGGATTTTTAATTAGTGCTTTTATTGTCTTAAATTTAAGTATGAAAAATTTTTTATAAAAAGATATGATATATTTGAAATCTTTTAAGAGAGTAAGTTTTTTATGAATATTTATTACGTTAAGCCCCTTTGACTTGAATAAATTTACCCAGGAGTTATTATTCATCCCTATACCTGTGAAAATCACTTCTTCTTTTTTGATTTTTATTCCATCTATTAACAAATCATCAGGTGTCAAGTCATAACCCAAAAGACCATCATCCATTTGTATACAATATTTATACATTTTTTTCTTAGAGGAAAATTTGGCAGTTATTAACTTATATTCAATATAAAATGATGTTTTGATAATAAAGTATATATTTTTTATGAAATGTTTCATATAAAGATAAATTCTTGCTATTGGGTGTAACTTAATATTATTAGGTAAAATATTATATTTTTTAATTAAATTGAATATTTTGATATCAAAATCTAAAGGCCATATATAAATATTTTCATCGATTGCATAGTGTTTAATAATCTTTTTTATATAACTATAACTATGTAATATTCTCTGAGATTCATATAATATTCTCTCCCCTATCATATATTTGAAATAATTTTTCTTATAAAAATTATCTATATATTTAAGTGAATCTGTATCTAACAGATCTGCTATTATATTATTTTCAATTTCAGATGCTTTATAATCAGATAAACGATACTCTGGTGCATCAATTTTACAATTTTCATCTATAACTACTGAATTTAGTTTTAACTTATCACTTGATATGATGTATTTCTTATACCAAAATAGTAAGTATTCCCAAATACTTTTTCTACAAAATATTATGATTGACATATAAGAAATCTACCAGGCAGAACGTCCGCCATCTATGCTTATTATTGAGCCATTCATATAACTGCTAGCGTCACTACACATAAAAATTATTGTTGATTTATATTCATCGATTTTTGCCATTCTTCCCATAGGTATCAAATCAGATAGTCTATTTTCAAAATCCTTATTATGATCATTATAAACTCCTCCTGGTGCTAGAGCATTACATCTAACTCCGTCTTTCGCCCAATATGTAGACATATATCTGGTGAGCCCTATTAATCCATGTTTAATTACAGAGTACGTAACGGGCTTTACTGATTGTTTTTCTTTTGATAACTGTTTGTCTTCATACAAAAACTGACTAGGTGCAATTAAACCTAAATCTGATGAGATATTAAGAATTACTCCTTTATTATTTTTAGACATTTCAATACCAAAATGCTTGCAACATAAAAAGGCTCCAGATAAGCCTACGGAAATTTCAATATTCCATTGTTCTAGATCAAAATCTTCTAATCTAGTTTTATTCACATGAGTATCAGATTCATATTTTGGATCTATAGCGGCATTGTTAACTAGTATTGTTGGATAAGAATTGTATTCTTTATATATTTTTTCTTTTGCTAAGATAATTTGATTTTCTTTCGTAATATCTATATTCATAGTCAAAAATTTTCCACTATATTTTTTTGAGAAAATTTTTGATGATTCTGCAAGAGCTTTTTTGTTTATATCCATTATAATTACTCTAGCTCCTGCCTCTAGTAATGCTTCGCAGTGTTGCAGGCCTAGTAACCCCGCTCCACCTGTAACTAATGCAATATCATTAGATAAATTAAATTTTGATAGCATATTCATGAATTATATTATATATCATTAAAGGTTAATTTGTTTAAACATGTTCAATTACTTAATTTCTTACATTGATCTATTAATGCTAAATTAGCACATAAAGAATCAATATATCCTAAATCTGAATTATCACAGTTTATAAAATAGTTGAATTGATCTGAAAACATATTTTTATTAGAGAAGAATAGTTCCTCAATAATAACCTGATTACTTGTTGTATGTTTATATCTGCCAGAGTCCATGTCTAGATAGAAGTTATCATTTTGTGTTTTGAAATAGATGTCTCTTTGTTGATTATCAGACATGAAATCAAGTTCAATATTTACTTGAAAACTATCATACTGAAAAGATATATCCACAGAGTCCTCAACATCAAGCTTTAAAGTTTTGCGACTAGATATTTTTGATTTAATAGAGTTTGGTGTTCCAAAAAGCCAGACAATCAAATCTATTTCATGTGACTCAGTTAATAAAACTCCTCCTCCAAGCGATGCCTTACAAGCATATAGTTTCTTATAATCTTCATATGGATGCCATGATGGAACGTATGAGTTAACCTTGATATCAATTTGCTTTAACTCATCTCTATTAATTCTATCTAAAATTCTCTTAAAATTACATATGATTGGATGAAATCTCCTCTGAAATGAAATCAGAAATTTTGTCTGATTCATCATCAATGTATCTCTAGCCTTCAAAGCTTCATTATGTGTCATACATCCTGGTTTTTCTACTATAACTGCCGCACCTTCATTAGATGCTCTAATAATATGCTCATAATGAAGAGATGTTGGCGTTGCTATTACTACTAAATCAGGCTTTTGTTCATATGCTTGATCAAGATCATCATATACAATAATGTTATATTTATCCTCCAGAGTTGAATCGTTATTTACACTGAAGTCTATATTTAGCAAAGGAGTTTTGCTTGTTTGTCTATAAGCTATTATATTCACTGATGGTAGAGCATGCCTGATAACTCTAAGATGCCTTTGTCCTGCGCCCCCTAGCCCAATAAATAATACTTTATTAATTGTATTCAAGTTAGGTTTTCAATAAAAAAATTAACTAATTGCATATTATATGCTGCAGTTTTCATAGGATATTTACCGCGAGTTGTTTCAAATACATAAGATCCTTTATAATTTATTTTTTTAAGTGATTGAAAAACATCATGAAAATTTACCAATCCAGTACCTAGCAACACATTATTATTTTCGATATTTTTATCTTTTATATGTATGTGATTAATATTATTTGACAATAATTCAATATCACCAGGTAAATCATGGCCAAAGGCTACTCTGTTTCCCGTATCGTAAACAATTTTAATATTTTTATGATTTAATAGTTCTAATAGATCTAATAATTCTGATCCAGTAAGTGTAGTTTCTAATGATATAGAGATATCTAATTTAGAAGCTTCATCTGCTATAACAATTAATGGTGATATGAATTCATCATAATTATTAGAGGTTATTTCACTTTTTTCAAAGAATGGCATGATATATTTTTTAATGCCAATTTTAGCGCATTGGTTGAGTAAACTTATATTTTGTTGTATTACATGATCATCATTCATGTGATGTTGAATAATATAATCATTGCATAAGCTATTTAAGGGCAAGTCATTATCTAAAGACGATTGTCTTATTTTCTCTAACCCCTGATCTGTCCAAATTGGATTATTTGGGTTATGATTAATTTCTGCTATTAATTCAATAAAATTTATACCTAACTCAGATGCTTTACGAAACTCATCTTGCCATTCTTTTTGGGGAAACCACTGTAAACAATCTGGTGGCGAATTTGTTAGACGACCCTGAATTATTCCAAATTTCAAATTATCATCCATATTTTTTATTAAATTTATTAATAAGTTTCTTTAGGATAGATGCTTTTTTTTTGGCATTTTTTAGATCTCTATAGTTAGTTTTAAATTGCATTATCTGTTTTTGAATTTTTTCAGCTATAGGTGTACTAATTTTATGTTTATACTTGCTTGTTTTCATATATTTACGAATTGAGGGCTCTAGATGAGGGCAAACACAAGCTCCATAGAAACCATCTCCTCCTAATTTTTTATATTCATTATAAAATCTTTTCCATGATATACCTAAATGTTCTTCACCTAGATAACGCACTGCGAAAGTATAATGTGTGTGTGTGTATTTTTCTGTATTACCTTGTTCAATCAACCAACCACAACCATCTATTGCTTCTCTGAAAAAAGCTGCTACTTTTTGTCTTCTCGAAATAATGGACTTATAGGATTTTAATTGTCCAAGGCATACCGCAGCAACAATATTTGGCATACGATAATTAAGTCCTATCGTATCAAATCTAGTATAATTTGGATCTTGGACTTGCGATATTGCTAGAGAAGTTCTCCCCCCAGTCGCTGTCATATTTTTATATCCAATTCCAGCAAATTTTCTAATCTTAGTTGCTAACTTTTTATTATTAGTACAGATCATCCCGCCTTCTGTTGCGCCACTTAAATGTTTTTTATTTTCAAAACTCCATATGCCAATATCACCAGAGCAACCAGATATTCTTTTTTTATATTTCCCCATAAAATCTTGAGCATTATCCTCAATCACATACAATTTATATTTTTTAGCAAGTTTAATTATGGGGTCTATGTCTACCGGAAGACCTTGCAATGACACAACAATGACAGCTTTTGTTTTATGAGTTATTTTTTTCTCAATATTGTCTGCAGTTATTAAAAAAGTATTTTCATCAACATCAGCAAAGATGGGAGTAGCCCCTAAATGGATTGCGGCATATGCATCCATTACCACTGTAAGTGCAGGTATAATGATTTCATCATTGGGCTTTAAGTCCAAAGCAGCAAGACTTGCATGAAGACCAGATGTACCTGAATTGCAGGCAATATTATATTTCTGATTAAATGTCTTTTTAAATTTTGACTCAAGTTTGCTGATATAATCTACGCGACTGTTACTGAGTACATCTAATACAAAATCAATTTCATCATTTGGGAATTTTGAGTATTGATTCTTAATTTTATTTATTTTAGAAATATATTTATTCATTCAATTTATTATAATTTATTAGTACTAATATTAATCTTAAAAGAAAGATATTACTAGATAATTTTCTAGAGAGACTATATCATGATATCAATAATCTATACGCTTCCTTGTTTAAGAAAAATTCTATTATAGTAGAGTTAGATAAATCAATATCATGTTGCAGGTATTTATTTCTTTTTTGCTCATACTCCCATATTTTAGTGAGATGATTTTTAGTATAAAAGAGTTTATCGATGATACTTGAAAAAGAGGATCTTTCAGTTATTGTTGGCAAAAGGATTTCAGTGAATATATTTTGCTCAATTGATTGGATTTTTGTCGCAAATACATCAGGATAATATTTATTAATCTCTCCAAAACATAAGTAATTAGCTATCATCTTATCTTCATCCGTCACATCTTCTTTCCATTTATCTAGACTATCGATATATAGAGATCTTAGATTTTCTGTTTTATATGAGCTATTTGATATCCATTGCTTGCCATTTAGCATCGACCAATTAGTATCTACCAACATATCTGATTCAAAACTAAGATCTAGGTAACTACAGATGCTCTGTATTGTTTTTTCAGGATATTTGCATAGATCTTCATATAAAATTATCAATGCATTATGTTTATACTGATTATATACTGCATGCGCAATATGTTTTCTCCAATAATGTAAAATATAAATTAAAGGATAATTTTTCTGAAGATTTTTTATGGATGAATAAATTGCTAACGGATTTCTTATTATATGAATATATTTATTTCCTGGATATCTCTCATCAAGCCATGGTTTAAAATCGTCAAAATATGCCTCTTTTGTGCCAACATATTCAATATCTTGATCATCCGCAATCTTATTATATAAATAATCTACGAGCATTCCATATGTTTGATATTCTAATATTTTATTTAAATTAATATCAAAATCTGGTTCCATGTACAATGTTTCCTTAAACTTGCTTTTTATTATATCTTTATCTTCTGATTTAATCTCAATATTTAAATTAGTTTTACTAATTAATTTAACGGTATCAGCATAGATATTATCTTGATAACCAGAAGATAAACTAAACTTATCAAAACTTTCCTTTATCATAGATTTATCTCTAAGTTGCCTATATAAACAGAGCTTGAATATAAAAAGTAATAAATCTGAACCAATTCGTATCTTACTATGTGTGTTAATGATTCTTGAAATAAGTGTTGTGCCAGATCTTATCATGCCTGAGACTACAATTTTTTTAGTATTACTGTTCATGATTATTTAATGAGGAATTATTCTATATATTATTGACGCTTACTTTAATTTGCATAGTCTTGACTTAGCTATTTCTGATCAAATATGGAGAACCTCTAAGACTTATTCTGAGATCAAAATTATTATTTGTTAGAAGAAATTCTTTGACTGCTTTTCTAGCGCCTGGAAAGGGTTCATTATCAATATGCTCATCCTCTTCGATATAATCATCAATGACAATTAGACCTCCTATAGATACTTTTTTCCATAAATTATTTAGAGGCATAAGGACAGATTTATACAAATCACCATCAAGATGTAAGATTGAAATCTTATCAACTTTTAAATTTTTTGTAGTTTCATCAAAAAAACCTTTTATCAGCTCTATGTTTTCATCAGAATCTAAGTCTCCCAATCCGGCTGTCTTTATTATTTGTCTTAAAGATTCTATAGAATATTTGAACTGTTTATTTGGGCTTTCATTCCACTCACCCTTTTTTGGATTCCTTGATGATATATCCTGTTTTGTTGGTTCTGGGAATCCCTCAAAACTATCTAACCCTATTACTTTTCTTTTTTTTGATGAATCAATCTCGCTAAATAAATTATTTAATGTAATGAGAGTAATGAGGCTTCTTCCCCTTCCAATACCACATTCAACTATATCACCCTCAATATTTCTTATCAGTTCAAAATATTTCATCCAATAAATCACGTTTAAAATATTAGGTTGATTAAAGTTATGATAGTAATCTTTTAAATCCACAGGTTGTTTTATTTCTAAGAATAATTTGGTTATATCTTTTGAATATTTCATTATGTTATTCGTTACCTAATTTTGATATATATTTGTTAGAAATTAAGTAATCCATTATTTGATTAAGACATGATTCAACATTATATTTATCTGTATGTATTGTCAAACATGGATTCTTCGGAATTTCATATCCTGACCCGATTCCTGTAAAATTACCAATCTTACCATCTAATACTTTTTTATATAGCCCTTTGGGATCCCTTTTTTTGCAAACATCAAGTGAACATGAACAGTAGACTTCAATAAAATTATCATTTCCAATATTTTTTTTTGTTAAATCCCTGTCTTTTTCTAATGGAGAAATAAAGGCAGCAAGAACAACTACACCTGAATCTATAAACAATTTGCTTAGCTGGCTAGCTCTTCGAATATTTTCTGATCTATCATAACTAGAAAAACCTAGGTCACTATTTATACTATTTCTTAAATTATCACCATCTAGAAATACTGTATGAGTTTTTATATCAAATAGCTTCTTTTCGAGATATTTTGCTAATGTAGATTTACCTGAACCAGAAAGACCTGTAAACCATATGACATATGATTTATGTCTATTTAGCGCAATCTTATTTTCTTTTTTGATGATTGGGAGTTCAGCTTTATTATATATGTTTTGATCGACTACTTTAGGAGAATTATAATCACGTTGTGTTTTATTTTTATTTTTATCAATAAGGAGCGAATATCGAGTTGCGTTAAAGTACTCTCCTTCTAAACTTCTATAATAATCCTTATATACACCCTCTTTTACGAAATTATTTTTCAATAGAGCTTTGTTTGATCTAATATTATTTTCGGCAGTTAAAGCTGTTATTCTATAAATGCAAATATCATTTATAAGATAGTCTAAGATTAACTTAAATGCTGATGAAAACAATCCTCTCCCCCAATAATTAGGAGATAAAGCATAGCTGATCTCACATGAATTTCTGCGTAGATCAATATCATGAATTCCAATTGTTCCTATTACTTTTGAATCGTTTTTATGCTTAATATGCCACCAATGTGCTGTCACATTATTTGATCTTTGTATCAAATCTTTTAGATAAATTCTAGTTTCAGCAATTGTTTTTTGTGGAGCAAACTCAAAATACTCATATAATCTTGGGTCAGATGAGTATTCAAACATATCATCCAAGTATGCTAAATCAAGTGTAATCAATTCTATATAAGAATCAGAAAGATTTTTAAATTGTATCATTTTTTGATATCTGGCTCACTAAAGACATAAGGGGTTGGTTGATCTTTATTGAGGTTCTTGCATTCTAGTGAGTAGTCTTTAATTTGCTTAAATATATTTAAGCCTACATTTTTACTCCACTGATCATGTAATTTTTGTGTAACTTCTCCGAGTTTTCCATTCCCAATATTTAAGCCATTAAATTTTGTCACAGGTAGCAAACAAAATGGTGTGGCCGTCATAAATGATTCATCAGCTGTATACGCATCATATGTTTCAAGATTTTTTTCTATACATTTGATATTTAGTTCTTCACATAATTCAAATATATAATTTCTACTTATTCCAACTAGTATATTTCTTGGTTCTGGGGTATAGACAACACCATCTTTAACAAAAAATATGTTATCGCCACTTCCTTCAGCAATAAATCCATCTGTATCAAGTAATAATGCCCAATTATTTTTACCTTCAAATAATGAAGCTTCAATATTAGCCATCTGGTACCACATTCTGCTTCTATTTTTTATCTTAGGCTCCATTAGATAGGCAGGTATTGCTCTCTGATTTGTAATTACAGCATTGATACCTTCATCAATAAGAGTATCCATTCCTGCTACAGTCCATTTCAATGGGAAATCAGCTACAATTACTGTTGGTTCAAGTTTATTGTCAAATACAGAAGAGTATATCCCCAATGGACCTCTGCTAACATTAATTAATAATCTATGTTCATCATGTGATTCAAATGCATTTTTATTTTTTTCCATTGTCTCATAACAAATTTGCTCTAATTCATCTATTGTTAGTTTCATTGGTATTCTTAAAATTTTTATCCCAACATACATACGCTCTAAATGTTCTCTCAGTCTAAATTGTTTTTGATTAAAAGATCTAGTCATTTCAAAGACCATATCTCCAAACATTAATGCTGAATCAAATATAGATACCTTTGCATCTTTCTCATCAACATATTCTCCATTTTGATAAACAACTCTATTAGTCTTCATATAATTTATTACCCGCTATACATTTATTATATTCATCAAGTAAATAGTTTTTAAATATTAACTCCACAAACTCCCAGTCATCTTCTTCATCTATTTCAAATGATTGCCAAAATTTATTTGGTATCATACCAATATTGCCGCCAAATCTATTTGAGTTATTGAGCATAATTTCAGGTTTAAACATATATATGGCTCCATTCTCAACATATTCCATCTCTCTTAATTGTCTAGGTTCTTGAATCTTATAATCATAGTTTACGCCTATCAATTTATCATTTTTATCTTTTTTCCATATCAAAAAATCTTGAAGTTCAGCACTCGAAAAAGCTGAGTCCCACTTATTATCAATGAATAATTTTATACCTTCAGATAAATCAGTAGGTTTTCTAAGAGGAGCAGTAGGTTCTAGCATTATTATACATTTATGATTTTTTCCTATTACATCTAATGCATGTAATATTGCCTCTTCTGATTTAGCAGTATCTCCAGATATTTCATCAGGTCTTTTAATTTTAATCGCTCCATATTTTTCACCAATATTTAATATAGTATCTGAATCAGAACTAATATATATATCATTAATTTCACTGGTTAGCTTTGCCTGAATTACAGACCAAGCCACTAAAGGTTTCCCCAAAAAATCTAATATATTCTTATTAGGTATTCCTTTCGAACCACCTCTAGCGAGGATTATTGCAGTAACTTTATCATCCATATATCAGATACCTTTCGCTAGCCAGCCCCCATCAACTATTAAATCTGTTCCGGTTACATAGCTTGAAGCATCTGATGCTAAAAATATTGTAGGCCCTACCATCTCTTCTGGTTTAGCCCATCTTTTCAATATTGTTTGATCTGATCTCATTTTTCTTAATTTCTTATTATTCCAGCTTTTAATGTTCATAGGAGTAATAGTATACCCAGGTGCAATATTATTTACCCTAATACCATATTGACCCCATTCAACAGCTAGTGCTTTGGTTAACTGCTTGATTGCACCTTTGGTAGCAGCATATGCTGGATTATTAGGGAAACCTTGCTCTGCACCTATACTTGTAAAATTTATAATACTTCCCTGTATTTTAGAGCGTATCATCTTATCACCAATTTTCTTGCATATATGAAAAACAGCTGTAAGGTTTATACTTAACGTTTGATCCCAATCTTTTTGCTTATATTTATTAGACTCACCAGGCAGAGTTGCTCCAGCACAGTTGATAATCACATCAGGACATTTATTTTTTTTCATATATTGTTTTAGCGCCAAATCAATGGAGCCTAATTTGCTTAAATCACATTTAATATAATCAATTTTTATGGAGTCTTCTGGTTTTTTTATGTCTAAACATGTAACCAAGGCATCTGCCATACAAAAACCCTCTGACAAGGCTTTTCCGATTCCACTCGAACCTCCAGTAATAAGTATTTTTTTATTAGAGATATCAAACATATGATTCAATATTATATAGATATTAGACTTTATTTTCTAATTGTTTTAAGGATACCCAAAATCCCTCACCATCATTTTTATGACCTTGCCATATTTCTGGGATAAATGATTGTCTTATTTTTGATTTTTTAATTATTCTTAATATATTTTTAAAATCTATAGTTCCTTCTCCTATCTGTAAACCTTCTCCATCTATACCAGAGGCATCCGCAATATGATAATGTTTTACAAAAGGCGATAATATTTTCGTATATTCCAAATGATCAATTTTAAAATAATTACATGCCATATGAGAATGAGAGAGATCATGACAGATATATAGATTATTCTTCTTACAAAATTTTATAATTTCATCAGATTCAATAAAGAGATTTTGATATCTCTGTCCACCAAAATGCCATGGGAATGGCGCCATATTTTGTGGCAATAAATATGTTCCTCTATGATCTAATGATTTAAAAGACTCTGAAAGGATATTGTAGTAGTTAATTCGCGATTTTAATGGCATAAAACTATCTTTAGAGAAACCACCACAATTAATTACAATCATTGGTTTTTCTGTTCTGGGGAAATACTTTTTAAGCTTAATAGTCTTATCTATAACATCTTGAAGATATTTGATTGAAAGTTTCCTATATTTGATATTATCAGAACAGAGGTTTAATAAATGATCGTCTTTAAATAACTCTGGTGCATGAACTAAGAAATCTAATTTTTTATTAATATTTAAGTACTTATCAAAATTCTCATCTAAATCATGATAACTCATATGGAATTCAATAATATCAGGATTTACCATTTTTGTTAGTGTTTTAGCATCATGTAATCTAACAGGAATTCCCCAATTTAATTTAAAGGCATAATTTTTTTTTGGGTTAATATTTTTTTTAAAATCGGATAAAAAAAGAGGCTTACCTTTTGATATATTCTTGTTTAGTTTCTTTCCAATTATTTTAGAAATATTTTGAGGGCTAATGCCTTGACCTGGGCTTTTGACCTCAAGCATCGATCTAGTAATTTTTAAACCTTTTTTGATATTTTTTGCACTATAGATACTTTTTGATAAATTTTCTCGATTGATCATTTCACCTTGAGTCATAGTTCTACTTTTCTGTGAGCCTAAGCTAATCTCTAAATCTCGCAGATTAGTCATAAATTGTTTAAATTCTGAAATATCTAGACTCGCTGCATGATCTGGTCCTTCCATATTCTTATCCAGAGTAATATGCCTCTCAATTATACATGCACCTTTAGCAACAGCGTAAAGTGTAGGCATAATGCCTCTATCATGACCAGAATAGCCTATTGGAACATCATATTTCCTAATTAATCTATCTATATAATTTAAATTAATATCTTTTAATGGGGTTGGGTATGTAGAATTCGTATGCAACAAAGCAAAGACTGCTTTTTTATCTTTTAAAAATCTGACTGTAGCATCAATCTCTTGCTCATTACTCATGCCAGTTGATAATATTAATGGTTTTTTTGTTTTAAGAATATATTCTATTAGATCAATGTTTGTCATATCAGCAGATGCAATTTTATAGGCTGGAACATTGATTTTTTCAAGGTTATCCACACTTTTTTTATCCCATGGAGTGCACATAAAAATAAGATTTTTAGTTTTTGCATATTTAGATAGATTTCTAAAATCTTTTTGACTCAATTCAAACTTTTTCAATAGATTAATTGTATATTGTGTCGACAGATCACCAGAAGAGATAGCTAAAGCATCATTAGAATATAGATCTTTGAGAGATCTCATTTGAAATTTTACACAATCTACTTTCATTGAAGAAGCATGATCAATTAATTTTTTAGCTCTTGTAATTGATCCATTATGATTCATGCCTATTTCTGCTATTACAAAAACTTTATTGCCTTTTTTTATATTATGATTGTTTATTTTCATATTTTATTTTTTGTTGTCCATGATCTAAGCCCATTATCATCAAATGTAAATGGTTCGACAAAAAGTTTTCTTTTTCTAATGGCATCTATAAAGGCAATTTTTTTATGGGTAGGCACATAGAATAGAAAATAACCTCCGTCTCCCGCACCCAAGAGTTTTCCGCCTAATGCACCATTTTTAATAGCATAATCATAAATGCCATCTAAGTACTTGTTAGATATTTTTTTTGAGAATTTTTTCTTAGCTTCCCATGCTTCACCTAGAAGTTCACCAAAATCACCTATTTTTCCTTGCAGCAAGCTAGATTTCATTTGATATGCAATTTCTTTTGTCTTTTGAGCAAATGCTTTTTCTTTTGTAGCTCTCATTTTCTTTCTTATATCATTATGAATATTTCCAGAATTATGATTTTTACCTGTATAACAGAGTAATAATGAATCCTCTAATTCATCTTTTATGTCATCCTTGATCCTCAGAGGATTAACAGTGTTACTTGTATTATTAAACTCTATATAATTAAAACCTCCGAATACTGTAGCATATTGATCTTGCCATCCGCCATTAAGTTCCAATATTATTCTCTCAGAGTGAAATGCCAGCTCAACTATTTCATAAACATCCAATTTAATCTCCCTAAAGTTATTGAATGCACCAATGATGGCACTAGCTAAAACAGCTGATCCTCCTAAACCTGAACCAGGAGGTACATCACTATATGTATATAAATTAAAACCAAAATCTGGAGCTAGATTTATTATAATAGATTTTATTAGATCAAGTGATCCATCTAGCTTAAGCTCCGAAATATTATTGACTTTAATTACTTTGTCTAAATCATGTGAAGTTATTATAATCTTAGAATCATCTCGCTTTTCTAATACTGCATGAGTAAACTTGTTTATTGTTGCATTAAATACTATTCCATCAGATTCATAAAAATATTCAGTTAAATCAGTTCCTCCACCAGCAAATGTAATACGTACAGGAGACTTTGCTTTAGATATAATTCCAGTACTTTCATTCCAGTCAATATTTTTAGACGATACAACTCTGATCAATTTATCATTATTATCTAATATTGGTATCGCTTTTATTCTAGAATCAAGAATTTTTAATATATTTTCTCGTGTGTCCTTGCCATCTCTTAAATATACAAAATCTCTATTCATAAATGTTGTCAATGGCATATTAAGATTTTTTCTTTTTATTAAGGCTCTTCGAATATCTCCATCTGTCACGACACCGATGATTTTTTTTCTATCTTCAATAAAAATTAAACCCATACCGTTAAGTTCAATACATTTAAGTGCATCTTCAATTTTTTTATCTTTTTTTATACTATAATTATTTTTTTTCATTTTTTTTCTCATTAATTAATCTGAAATAATCATCTGGAGTGCCTATATCAATAAAAACTCCATCATACTGATAAGATTTGATCATGGTTGTATTTACCATTTCTTTGAGTTTTTCCTCTAATGAGAAAACCTGTTCTGTTATATTTTTAATAATACTCATATTATTAAATATATAGCAGCCAACATTAATACTCTTGTCTATCATGTTATCCTTTTTGCTCTTAAATTTAGTCACCCTATTATCCTCTATTTCTAATGTATTAAATCTATCACATTGATGTATAGTAGATGTCATAATATTCACATCAGCCGTTGCATTTTTGATAAAATCAATATAGTTGGGCTCGATATAAGTATCCCCATTCATTAATATGATCTTTTGTGTATCCTCTAAATTTAATTGCTTAATAGCATTTTTTATTGAACCTCCTGTGCCCAAGGGCTTTTTTTCCTTTATCACAGTGACATTTTTATTATCTTTAAAGAATTCCTCTATTATATCTGACATATAATGTGTAAGAAGGTATATTTGATTCTTTGGAAGTTGTTGATGTATCATTTCTATCTTATATGATAAAAAAGGTTTGTTATTAATAGGAGCCATCGGCTTAGGTATGTTATCAATGACCGTTTTTAAACGTGTTCCAAATCCTCCTACTAGAATAAATATTTTAATATCGCTCATATTCATATGTTAATAGTTATGTGATTTTTTACTTAATATTATATTTCTAATTCCATATATCCATTGTTTACTAAAGACAATCTTAGCAATCTTATATAAAAATTTTATATAAGAAACATAATTTCTATACCTATATGCAATTCTTAATTGATCAAGTATACGATATAAATAAAATTTAGCTGTTATACTATTTGTTGATTCTCTGTATTCTCCTAATACTTCATTAATTTTATATGGGTTAAGATATGGAGCTAACCTTAACCATAACTCATAATCTTGACTTGACATCAACTCTTCATCGAAGCCACCATGTTGAATTAATAATTCTTTTTTAAGTATAACTGCTGAAGTTGAGAAGCAATTACTATTAAATAATGAAGAATGAAGGGGTTTTTTATAATTCCCATTAATAATTAAATTATTATTATTATTTTCTCTAATATAGTTTTCATCATGAACAAATATATTATGATCTGGATTTTTAGATATTATTTTCTCACATATTTCCAATTTATTTTTATACCATATATCATCAGAATCGATAAATGCGATATAATCATAATTTGAATTCTTGATTCCTATATTTCTTGCGGTTCCAGGACCTTTATGTGAGTTTAAATACATATGAGAAACGATTCCATTTAAATTTAGTTTTTCTATACCAGATTTGAGTAATCTCACGGTATTATCTGTCGAACCATCATCTATAAAAATCATTTCAAATTTAATTTTTGTAGATGCTTGCCCTAAAATTGAATCTATCACTCCATTTATAGTATTGCTTGAATTAAAACAAGGACAAATAATAGATATCATTTTAATACCTTAGATTTAACCATTTAGATAAGACATATAGAGATAAAATGTTCTCATAACATGAGGGGTCGTTATTCTTGACCATATTTATATACAAAGGATAATCTATAAACTTTTCTAGCTTAGATTTTGCTGCCTCAATAGTATCTTTTATTATTTTTTTGTTTTTTTCTTTAGAAAGGATATTGGTTATTGGCGCATTAAAACCTAGTTTATTTCTCTCAGAAAGGTATGAAATCTCTGTTTTTTGTATGAGATCTCTTAGAACCTGCTTCGATTTTTTGTAAGTATCTTTCTGATTAAAGCTATTATCTTTATTAAAGACAAACTCTAATATCTTATGATCAAGATAAGGAACTCTACCTTCAACAGATGCGGCCATGGTGCATTTATCTAAGATACTGAGTCCGTTATCTAATAAGTAACAGTTAAAATCTATCAATTTCATCTTATCTCTAAATGAATGGCATGATTGACTAATATTTCTCGTAAAATAACGTCTTAAGTTATTTTCAATATTCGTTAGTTTTGAGTTTTTCATCTGTAGAAAAATATCAAGATTATTTCCAGAATAAACAATGGCATAGCCAATATATCTAAATTTTAACTGAATTATTTTATGTATATATTTTTGAAATAATCCAGAAAATCTTTTTACAAAAGAAAGATCCAGCCATGATAAGCACCCACGTAGGAAGTCAGTAAAATTATCATAATGTCTTTTATAGCCACCAAAAACCTCATCTGCTCCGTTGCCAGCTAATAGTACTGAGATTTTCTCTTTTTTAGCCATTTTTGATAAAGCATATGTCGGTATCATCGATGAGTCATATACAGGTTCATCTAAATATGGTATCAACTCGTTCAATAGATCAAATTGATCTATTTCAGACATATTTTGACATGATTGTTCTATTTGTAGAGATTGCGAGACTTTTGATGCATATATGTTATCTGACTGGTCTTTATCTTTAAAATTAGCAGTAAAGCATTTAAATTTCGAAGATATATCTTTATATTTATAAGTTATAACCGAACTATCAATACCACCGCTCAGGAAAGTACCTACTGGCTGGTCTGATACTGAGTGTTTTTTTACTGAGTCATTAAGTAACATGTTAATTGTCTTAACATAATCATTACTTGAGCTACTATTTACATGATTAATATCCCAATATTTATTTATACTAATTTTATTCGAATTAATATCAATTTGATGACCAGGTTCAAGTTTATAAATTCCTTCATAAATTGTATTTGGAGTTGGGACAAATGATACAATAGAATATAGATCAATAGAGTCTTGACAGATTGCTGGCTGAAAAAGATTAGATTTAATTATAGAATCTAGTGTTGACCCAAAAATAATTGACTGGCCTAAAATCTTATAATATAGAGGTTTGATACCAGATCTATCTCTAGCTAACCATGCTGATTTAGACCTATGATCAATAATACAAAAAGCAAACATTCCATCAATCATCTCAATACACTGCTTACCAAATTTAATATAAAGCTTAAGAAGTACCTCAGTGTCTGAATTAGTTTTAAATCTTTGACCATCATTAATTAAAATATCTTTAAGTTTCTGGTAGTTAAAGATTTCTCCATTCATTACTATAACAACTTGATTATCTTCTGAACTTATCGGTTGAGCACCATTCAGAGTATCTATTATACTCAATCTCCTCATACCTATTTGAGAATGATTATGGATATAGGAACCATCATCATCAGGTCCACGATGTTTCATAGATGATATCATTGTATTGAGAGTATTCTGATCCAATTTATTTTTAGAAGAGAAATTGATATGTCCTGTTATTCCACACATTTTTATAATATATTCAACTTATGAATTATTGGTTTCTTATTATTAATAGTATTTATACTATTCAATACCCTCTGTGATTGAGTTTTTCCATATTGTTTGGAATATTGGTTGAGATTATCATTTGATATCTCATCACTAAAATTTATAAACTCGAATAATGTATTTTCAATATTGAATTTAAATAACTTTGAATCATTTATAAATTGTAAATTTGAATCAAAATGAAAATAGTTTTTTATCTCATGATTAATTTTAGATAATGAAATATCTGAAATAGTTAGAGATTTATTATCTATCATTAGATGACGTTCAAAATTAATATCTTTATCGATTCTATTAAATCCTGATGTTTTTAATACAACTTTATATCCAGATTTTAATTCAGTTTTTATAGCTGAGTTAGTGGACGCATAATATTTATTTGAAAATATTCTACTTTTAAATGGCTTATATGAAAAATTATCAATTAGAAGACTATTATGGTATTCTGAATTTCTAGCAGCAGCATGAGGATGATTAGGCATATAACTAGCGAGACCCGAATCAACTAGAACAGGATGTCCCATATAATTAACAATAAAATGTAAATAATCGATATGCTCATGATTTGCAACGTTATCAAAACTATTAGATTTTCTATATATTATCTCCCAATTAGAAAAAGTTACCTTATCCCACATTTTTAATTCTCTCTAAATAGATACTTAGCTGAGTATTGATTGTTACAAAAATATTCCCTATCAAGTAAACTAATCAAGTAGTTAGGTGATAAATCTGGAGAAATATCACCCAATAAACTGAAATTTTTAGATTTTTGTGAATAAAAGAATATAGATTTTTTATATAGTGGTTTTATAAATTTGTCTAAGATTGTAATTAAATCAGTTAGTGAATTATTCTTAGCAATATCAAATAAGTCATATAACCAAAAATAAACTAATAATTGATAGTGAGACGAAAAATCTTTTGTAAACCCGTCCTCAATAAAATCATTTAGATATTCATCAATCAGATGTGAAAATATTTCTATGAGTTTATTGTTTCTAAAAGTAATTGCATAAAATAATATGGCTCTGAAATTATTAATCAAATGATTTCCATAAGAATTATTATAAAATTCAAGATTTTTAATCACATAGTCAGCCATGATATGCAATTGAGAAGAGACAATTGGTGGAATATCCTTTTCAGTTTTATTATAGAAGAATATTATATTTATAATTCTTTCTGATACTGTATATGGCTCCCATATTAGCTTATCTTTGATACTCTCATCATTTTCTAAAGATGATTTACACCAGTTCTTGATAATTATCTCAGTTTTCTGAATTTCATCTATATTAATATTTCTTTTGGAAAAAAAATATCTTATCCATAGAAACCTATGAAGAGATTCATAGTCTTCTGAGTCTGCAAACTTTTGTTTTTGAAAAATATCACGATAAAAACTTATATGAAATGTCTGAGTTGCTAGAATTACATCTAAACTAATTTTTTCATTATTCAATATTATTGATCTTTTACTATCTATTAATTTTTTTAACACTGCATTTTGTTTGGAAACCACATCAATTTTTTTAAGATATAGATATTTCTTAGGATAACATTTTTTAAAAATTTTCTTTTTTAATAAATAATAAATCTTATAATATACATGTTTAAGAGTATCAAACATATTAAGGATATTCAGATTATATTTTAAGAATAATAAGTATTCTTTATTCATTGTATTTAGGATTCAATGCCTGCTTTATTTTGATAACAATAATATACATATGGTGCAATACTCAAGAATAAAAATATTAAACTATAAGATCTGTAATTATAAGCCATGTAGAATATTGGTAAACACCATATAAAATTATATGCCATAATTATGATAACAACTTTTGAATGAGAATTCATTTTAAGGGCTAGTTTTTGATATAAGTGAGAACGATGAGGCTCCATGATATGTTTAATTGACTCGATAGTGGTAGAGTCTTTAGTATGAAATTTTCTAATGAACCTAACAATCAAAGTATAGGTTGTATCCACATAAAAAGTAGTCATAAGTATTATATAAGGAATTAAATTTTCAAAGCCCAAACGCCCATTATGTAGTATCGGTATGATTACAAGTAAACCAAGTAAATAGCTTCCACAATTACCTAAAAATAGTTTAGTTTTTGGATAATTAATAAGAAAAAAAGCTATAAAGATTAAAAAGAAAGCTAAATCTGTCTCTCTTATCATTGAAAAGCCTATTAGATAAAATATATATTGAGATATTGCTAATTGATCAATACCATCCATAAAATTATATACATTTATAGTATATGCAGACAAAAATATTAAGAATAAAAGGTAAACAATAATATCATCTCCTATCATTTCATTTACAATAAATGCGGAAATGCCTATCTGAATAACTAATCTCAAATATTTTGATAAAGAGTATTTGTCATCAAGAAAACCTAAGATTCCAATTATTATTATAGAAACATAAACTATATCAATGCTAGTATTTAAGAAAATACCAACAATAAATCCTGCTAGTAAAGCAATTCCACCTGAAGACGAAATGATATCTTGATGCATACCTCTATCTGTTGGCACTGATACCGATACTGGGAACTTGATTAGAAAATAACCTACTATTAAAGTTATTAAAGCTGGAATTATAGTCGTGATAGTCATTACTTATATGAAAGAAACCACTTGAATGTCTTTAAGAAGCCTTTTTGTAGAGATACCCTTGGGGACCAATTCAAATGTTTTTTAATTCTCGTAATAGAAGTATAATTTTTTTTCATATCACCTACTCTATCGGAACCATATTTAATATTAATATCATAATTGACACATTCTGTCTTAAATATTTTTATAAGTTGATTGATTGAAGTTTCCTTGCCAGTTCCAACATGGTAAGTTTTAGCACCATTTGTATCTTTGATAGATTTATAAATTGCATTACATATATCTGAAACATGTATATAATCTCTTGTAATACTTCCATCCCCATTCACCATAATGGCCTTCTTACTTAAGATATTATTGATAAATTTTGAAACAATACTCTGTTTGTGCAATGAATAGGGGCCATAAGCATTACTAAATCTTAATATGGTAGTATTCAATCCAAACACGTTAGAGTAAGTTTCACAAAAGGTTTCTATAGTTAATTTGCTTGAACCATATGGAGATATAGGGACTCGAATATTTGTCTCTTTAAGCGGTGGTTTCATATCACCAAATACTGCTCCGCTAGATGCAAATATAAATCTTTTTACATTATTTTTCCTAGAAGCTTCTATATAGTTATATGCACCTATAACATTAGTCTGGAAACTCTCATATGGCTTACTAATAGAAATATCGACACCTGATTCAGCAGCTAGATGAATTACATAATCAATATTTTTAGTTATTTTAAATGCAAAATCTTTATTATTTATATCAGACTTTACAACCTGAACTCTATTAGATGAGTTCTTATAATTTTTAGATGATGTAAATAATTTATATCTAGTTATTGTGTCTAAATATCTAGTTGATGATTTTGAAAAGTTATCTACAATAATAATTTTTTTAATAGAGCCTTTAGTTAGCAGATATTCTACTAAATTACTACCAATAAAACCAAGACCGCCTGTTATCAATACTTTCATTACCAACTCGCTTTAGGTTGAATAATTTTTTTATTAATTTTTTTTATATGTTTTTTTATAAACATTGCCAGATTAATAATTACTTCGTCAGTTAACAATGTTGGCTTTAATCCACGCTTCTTCATCTTTAAATTTGATGCATTATAATAGTGTTTTTCACTTTCGATTCTAGGGTTTTTAATTTTCTTGATTTTCACATTGAAGCCAGCTTTATTCAGGGCTTTTTTGACCTTAAATGCTAATTCGTTTACTGAAAATTGTTCTGTGAATTGATTATAAATCTCTAACGATCCTTTTTTTGCAGGATTTTTTAGTGCAATATTTATACATTTTACCGTATCAATTAGATTAATGTACCCTCTGATTTGGTTTCCTGTACCATATACAGTCAATGGGATGCCTGCAACAGCTTGTACAATAAATCTATTTAATACTGTTCCAAATAAATCATCGTATGCGAATTCAGGGTATAATTCTTCATTGTTAATGGTATCATTTGCTTTAAGACCATACACTGGACCTTGCATAAGATCAGTCACTCGCAGACCATAAAGTCTTACATAAAACCATAATAGATCTGTATCCATAATTTTTGAGGTATGATATAAACTTGATGCTTGCCTTGGGTACAAAAACTTCTGTTTTCTTTTTTTATGAGTTACATTAAGCCATCCTTCTTCTATATCTATATTAGGAGTCCCATATTCCCCCATTGTGCCTAATTTAATGACATGACAGTTTGGATTGAAATCTTTTATGCAGTTTATTAAATTAAAAGTACTTTTTAAATTATTTTCAATAGTTTTCCATCCTTCCATATGTCCAAACATTGAGTAAGGCGCTGATGGTAATTCAGCATAATGAATAACTGCATCTGGTTTAAATGCCTTAAATGCATTACTGAACTTAACATAGTTTGAACAATCAATATTCTTAAAACTAACATTTTTATTATTAAGATGTTTAATCCTAGCATTCAAAGATTTATTAGAAAGAAGTGGTTGTCTATGGTACTCTTTAAGAAGATTTTTTTTCATAAAATTATCAATTAAAAGTAATTTATGATTTTTAGATGATAAGTCTACTGATGTAGGCCATCCTAAGTATCCGTCAGCTCCAAGTATCATTATTTTCATTTTAACTCTTTTGATAGAAATGATTTATAATCATGTTTTTTTAAAAAATCAGTGTACCATATGATAGTCTTATGAATACCATCATCTATTGTATGCCTTGGCTCCCATTTAAAATATTTATTTATTTTATTGAAAGTCATAAATTGATTTTTAATCTCACCAAATGATTTTTTATTTTTAAACCTTGGAAGAATAGATTGATAGTTTTCATGATTATTTGATTTGATACATATTTTTTTAACTATATCTTTAACTTTATACCCGCTGCCAGTACCAGCATTGAAAACTTCACCTCGTAATGATTTATCTTTAGCAAGATTATAAGATAGACATAAGTATAAATCACAGACATCCTCTACAAATAGAAAATCTCTCTTATTCATTCCATTACTTCTTGGGACAAATTTTCTGTAATTAAAGCAGGATAAAATGCAATCTGGTATTAGTGCGGTGAAATTTAATTGACCAGGACCATATATATTTGTAAATCTAGTTATGATGATAGGCATTTTAAACATATCTGATGCATATGATTTGGCAATCATATCACCTGCTGCTTTTGATACATCATAAGGGTATTTTGCTCTCAGATCATAATCTTCTTTGTATGGTAATTCTTTAGTAGCATAGTGCCCATATGCTTTATCAGACGATGCTACCACTATAGATTTAATTGATTTCTGATATCTCAATAATTCCAATAAATTATATGTTCCTCTAATATTACTCTCAAATGTTAAGAATGGATTTACTGATGCTACATTAACGTCAACTTGCGCTGCTAAGTGTATACAAGTATGTATTTGATAGCTTTTTATAACTGCATCTAATCGTTTATAGTCACTTAAATTGAGATAATGTATCTTGATATCTTTTTTTATAGCATAATATTCTAATAAGCTATTTTTTTTCTTGTCATTAGCTATGCCAACTATTTTGGCGCCAAGGGATAATAATAACTTAGATAAGTTTGATCCTATAAATCCATTTATACCAGTGATCAGGACAGTTTTATTTTTCCAATAAGATTTACTAGAGTATTTTTTCAATATTATCCTCTGCATCATTAAGTTCTGCAATAGTATTAATTGTAATATGAATACCTTTATGTTGGTAACATTTAAGTTGATTATTTATTATTAAAAAATCAATATATGATAAAAGATCTTTTTTATTATCCATATAATTTTTATATTTAAATGGCAAATAATAATAGCCAATATTCATTAGTTCATTAAGTATTGGTTTCTCTATAAACTTTTTAACAAAATTATTGCTATCAATTGTCATTACACCAAATGGTATTCTAATTGGATATGAAGATATCGTTATATGTGTATCACTAGAATTATGAAATTCAATTAACTTATCGATATTAATATCTGAAATTGTGTCGCCATAGCTAAGTATTACATCGCTAGATACATATTGCATACAATCTTTAACTCTAGACAAGATATCTGCATCACCGGAATCAACAATTCTATAATTCAGTGAATGAAAAGCATCTTTCATGTATTCTTCAATTTTATTGGATTTATAACCTGTTGCAATAATATAATTTTCAATTCCATATTTCTTCAGATGCTCAATAATATAATATAGAATTGGCTTATTTTTTATTTCTATCAAAGGTTTTGGTATGTCATTTGTAATTGGACGTAGTCTCTGTCCCTTGCCGCCACAAAGAATTATTGCTGTAATATTTTTTTTATTTGACATAAGTGTAATTTATATTATTCTCATTGACATTTCTTGCCCATCTACTAACTGATTTATTGGAAGATCAATAGTCTCCATAGTATCTAAGTTTTTTGATAAGGCATTGATATCTCTTGCTATATGTTTAATCTCAGCAATAGAACTATTAAGACTACTATTATTAAGACCACAATTAATAGGTTCATAAATGTAATATGGTTTTTTCATCACTAGTGACTCAAAAGTTGCCGTACCTAGTTGACCTATTATAATTTTACTTACAGAGATAGCATCATAGCCATAGCCTCTTAAGAATTCAATATTTTCTATATTATTTTTCTTAAAAAATCTAATTAAAAAATCTGTATCCTTCAAGTCATGACCTGGCTTTATTTTTATTGCTATTTTTTTGTAATTATGAGACTTGAGTAGTTTTATAACATCTATTATATATTTATTTCTCATATCCCATCTACTATTAGGGTTCAAAGGATTAGGTATCGGCATCATTACTAGAGCATCATATTTGTTAATCATTTTCTTCATAGAAGAAATATGAGATAATATTGGTGATTTCATAAATATTCTATTTAATTTAGGTGAAATATTTCCTACCAAATTGTGATTAATAGAACCCATCGTAGCATAATTTTTTACTAATGGCGTGATGCCATCTTCGATTACTTTTATCTGTTTCTTATCTAGATGTGTTAGGTAACCATCTAAAACTGATACAGAGTTAGTATTAGACTTATGTGAAATCTGCAATAGCATATTATACGATGGATATTCTCCATCATCTGGTACAATAAATTTCTTTGGTTTATAGTATTTAATTAACTCATTCATAACAGCATAGTGTTGAGCAATGACATCTAAAGACTTATAAGCCTCTTGTTTGATTGTATTGATAATAAGATCAGATAATATTTTAATATCACTTTCTTGAATACCATTTTCAATTAAAAGATCAATAATTACGTTAGTATTAATTTTTGGAATATCATAAGTAAGATAATTATTCGAGTCTTTATAGTAGAAGGATTTAAATATATTAATTTTATTCTGATAAATATAAGTATTGTTCTTAAGCTTTGAATATGTCCAATCAGGAAAAACAAGTATCTTATTTCTTAGAAACCTGAGGAATGGTTTTTGTAATATTCTAAATATCCAGCTAAGTTTATTTATATTTATTTTTTTAATTTCTGCTCTTTTTGCAAACATTACTTCAAAGTCATTACTATATTCCTGCTGAGATGTTATTAAGATTTTCTCTTTAAAAATATTTATAATATTTATTAAATAATCGGGATAGTTTTTAGGAACTTCTATTTTATGATATTTTTTTGTTTTAGATAAGAAGCCATAATAAAATTTAATTGTATTAGATATCATAAGTGATATTCTTTTTTCTAAAACCATTCCTATGGAATATTTACCTTTATGAGTGTCTATACCATCATTATTTCTATACCAGTTTCTAGCAATTGCAAGTGGCAAGTTTTCAATATTATTTGGAATATCATCAAATAAATACTCAATATCCTTATTATTTTCTAATAATATTGAGTAATCTAATGCAATTTTTGATTTACCATTATTTAATGATAGATTTGCATCATTTAAAGAAACTATTAATACTGCGACTTTATTTGTCAATTCGTGAGTTATTTATTTTTTATATCAAAAACATTATTTTTAGGGAATAACGGAGAGCCTATAGATTTTTGAAGGAGATTTTTTATTTCAGAATGACTACTTTTAGGAGTTATATTTTTGAATTTTTCTATTAATTCTTCAACTTCTTTATAACTAAGTTTTTCTTCTATAGCAGACATAATATACTTATGGATGGTACGTTTTACATTATCACCTATAAGTAGTTCTTCATATAGCTTTTCTCCTTCACGCAATCCTGTTATTTCAATTTCAATGTCACCAAGAGGATTTTTATCATCCTTAATTTCATAACCAGATAATTCTATCATCTGCTTTGCTAAGCTTAAAATATTAACAGGTCTACCCATTTCTAAAACAAAAACATCTCCACCTTTGCTTAAAGATCCAGCCTGTATTACAAGTTCTGATGCTTCCTCGATTGTCATAAAGTATCTTATCACTTCTGGGTCTGTCACAGTAACAGGTCCTCCTTGATTAATCTGTTTTCTAAATAAAGGTACGACTGATCCTGAAGTATCTAGAACATTACCAAATCTTACCATGCAAAATTTAGTTTGACATTGATTTGATGGCAATGAATTAACTAGATCCTGTAAAGACTGTAGTATAATTTCGGCAAATCTTTTTGTAGCACCCATAATGTTAGTTGGTCTAACTGCTTTATCACTTGATATAAGGACGAAATTTTCAACATTATGCTTATAAGAAATTATCGCTATATTATAAGTTCCCAAGATATTTGTCTTTATAGCAGCAAGCGGATTTTGCTCTACTAAAGGAACATGTTTATTAGCAGCAGCATGATATACCGTATCAATTTTATTATTATCAAAAACTGTGTTCATAAATTCTTCATCTACAATAGAACCTTGATAAGAAACTATGGGTACATTTAGTGAATGCTTTTTTCTTATTTCTGAAATTTCTTGTATGATGCTATATAAAAAATATTCAGATTGTTCAACTAATATTAGAGATTTTGGATTTAGTCGAATAATTTGCTTTGTTAATTCTGATCCTATTGATCCACCACATCCAGTTATTAAAACTACTTTTTTATCAATACATGATTTAAGTAAATAAGGATCGGGTTTGACTGCTTCTCTTCCAAGTAAATCTTCAATTTCAATTTTCTGAATATCCTGAGAAGTGATAATTCCTTTTATAATTTTATTAATATCAGGAATTTTTCTTAAAATTGTTCTATATTCATCAAGCTCGGATGAAATAAAATTTTTAATTGAACTAGTTCTTTCCGGTATAACTAGTATTTCATCAACTGATAGTTTTTTTATAATCTTATGAAGATTAGTTGTCATATATACTGGAACTTCACCTATTCTAGTTTTCTCATGTTTACCATCATTAGATATAAATCCAGTAATATTAAATTCATCTGTATTTTTAAGAATTTGGCTAACTTTCTGAGAACTATCATTTATCCCATATATAAGTATATTTTTTTGTTTATTTTCCGTTATATTGAGCAAGTAGCTGCGTGCCGTGAATCTTGTAAAATACATGACACCAGTTAAAATAACAAAGTATATTAATAACGAGGATCTCGGTACTGGTATATTGAAATATGTAATTAATAAAGCGGATATGATAGAGGATAATAATGTAGCCTTGATTATTTTTACATAAGATTCAATTGAAAGATATCGGATTACAGATCTATACAAACGCATGTATATAAAAATTGGTATGGCTGTTAATACAAATATAGAGCCTGTAATCAGAAATACTTCAGGACTTGCATTTGTTAAAGAATAGATTTCATTAGGCCAATACAAGTCTCCAGATCTAATCATAAGCGAGATCCATAGAACTACAAAAATGGCGATACTATCAACAATAATCATGATAGATCGTTTGATATTTCTAGGTAATTTTATTAATAAATCTCTCATGCTTAGATAATACTTCATATTCTACCTTAATGATACCTTACCTGTATCATTATCCTTTCTATCATATAGGTAAATGAGCCAAATGGATAATCCAACAAATAACATTAATAATTTTGATATCTGTGGTGGATAATGAAAACAGCTCATATAAAAAATGATCGGCATGTATAAAATGAATGAGTGTTTTTTTATTAAGAGTAACAAAGGATATAAAAAAAATATTATAGTAAGAAAAAGAGTGCCAAATATTCCATATTGTTCAAAATATGTAAGTATATAGAAGTCACCCGATAATGCATGATAATATTGGTCCTCTACTTTTACATCTATCTGATTGAATGCGGTCATTGCAAGTTCAGGTGAATGCATAAATGAGTAAGTAATACCCTTGCCAAAAAATAATTCTAATGGGTTCTGTGAAAAATAATTACTAATTGCAGCTAATGGTCCAGTCTCGTTAATATAGTAACCTCCTGTCGTAGCAGTTTCATAATCTAATTTATATGTTGAAAGAAGAAAATATCCTTTAATTGATTGTACGAATTTTTGAAGATGTGGATAATCCAATGAATGTTTTGAAACAAGATATGCATCAAACTGATACAATATGTAACCCACTATACTAAAGGCAAACAGAGCTATAGATAATAATAGATATTTCTGTTTTGCAAACAAATATAATAGGAATAATAATACTAATATAAGAATTGCAGTTTTAGATGTTGATAAAAACACAGCTAACGCACTTAGATATGCCCATGCTTTTTCTTTTTTATATAGTAATAAAGCAAGGGTTAATAAATGAAAGACACCTAGCATTTGTGGTGATCCAATTAATCCAAATATCCTGTATATTCCATAATTTTTTAAACCCACTAGATTACTAGAAACTACACCACTATTCTCATATAATGACTCAAAAAAAGTTCTAAAACCAAAAGATGACATAAATTGTTCAAAAATAGTATACGCTATTGATATTTTTGCTAGTAAAACAAAAAACTTTATAATCTTGTCTCCTTCATATCTATTCAAAGGTATAAATAAAAGTGGCAGGAAATAACCTAGCGAAGATAATCTAAATTCTTGAATTGAAAAAAATAGAGACTCATATAATGAAATATCTACCTCAAAAGTTCTTATGAAAACATAAACTAAATTGTAAATAAAAAGATAGATTAAAAAAAATAAAAATATTAATGCCCTTTCTGTTATTTTCTCTTTATTATTAAATATTAGGATTATACAAAATAATAAACCAATGGTTATTAGCGCTAGCTCTATGAGTACATATGGTCTTTTATCAAATGTTTTAAGGATTATCCCAAATAAGACTATTGAAGATGTAATTGCTAAATACTTATAATAGTCAAAATTATAATTTCTAATAGTAATCATAATAGCCTTCAATTTTTTTCAACAAATCTTTAGGTGTGTCACTCGATATTATTTCTGACCTATTAAGTAAATATCTATTTGTATCTTTTCTATTAAATCCTTTTTGACTACATGCTGCCCATTTGTATCCTAACTGTTTAACAATATCGAGAGTATCTAAGTTATAAGAACCATGAGGATAACTTAAAGATAATACTTCTTGTCCTAAAATATCCTCTAGCATATCTTTGCTAGCTTTTAACTCTTCATATTGTGTTATATTGTCAACAGTACCTAACTTAACATGATGTGCACCATGAGTTCCAATATTAGAATTTTCAATTTTTGATATATTGATTATATCATTTTTACATAAATATCCTTTTTTATTTATATTGCCAGATGTAATAAATAAGCTAAAAGGAAACTTATATTCTATGAGAATATCTATAGCTTTGTTGGTATCTTCATAACCATCATCTATTGATAACGAAATAGATATTTCATTGTTAAAATCATTATAGTTCGCAATTGGAAAGTTATCAGTCAAGTATTTAATGTGATCTTTGAATTTATTAATGTTTATACTAATTCCATATGTATCATGCTCAATTTTTGAACCAAATGCATGATATATCAAACAACGATTACCTTTCTTAAGAAATCTCTTATATGCATTATAATATATTAAGCCCAAATTATCCCTGATAATATTCTTTAAATGTTTCATGTTGAATATCCTAAGAAATCTAAATCTATCATATGATTAACTGGAAATAGCATAATATTTGAAAGCTCAGAATATTTTAGTCTGTGAGATTCAATATCTGGAAGTGATGGCCATTTAATTATATTAATATTATTTGTAATACCCCAGTCTACCCATTTATCATATACTCTTTCATCTTTGTATATACATGGAAATGCATAAGGACATGTACTTGCATGAGGCTTAATTATTTCTAATTCAGAATTACTTAAATATTTTTTCCAGACATTATAATTATGTTCTCTTTTATTTGAGATATTCAGCTTTTGGCATTGTTGAGATAAAAATATTTTTTCAGAAAGATAATCGATAGATTCTACAATATTTTGATCAGAATAATCTATAGTTGATTTTTTATTTACCCTAGCATAGTTTCTTATAAATCTGAGTGAATTTAAGAATTCAGTAATATTTAATATTCTCTTTTTTATTTTAAAAATAGGTTCTATATTACTATTGAATCTTAGAATAGAGCCACTTAGTACTGGTAATATCTTTCTAATGCTATTGAAAGATATATCTCCAAGACTCCCAAAATCTTTATTATCATAACCACCATATAAAGAATGAGCATTGTCCTCAACTATTATACATTGATTAGATAATTTTAATTCATATATCCCAGACCAGTCAGAGGCAAAACCAAAATAATTTACAATGAGCACGATTGATAGTTGATCTTGAATATAGTCATTGATTTGATTTAGATCAGGGTTAAGGTTCTTATCAATACTATAAAATTTAATTGAAATTCCAAAATGTTCGATAATAGGTATAATGTCTGAACAAATTAGATCTGGGAGCAATATTTGTTTTATATCTTTATTGTTTGTCAATAATGTATCTATTGTGACATATAAGGATGATCTTGCTGTATTAAGCATAAGGCAATCATTATTTTTGAAATCTGAGAACATTGCAGAAATAAAGTTTGCATAACTAAATATTGGCTGTACTGTAAGTCTTTTCTTCAAATTAGTTATAAGATTCTATGAGCTGTTCTAATTGTTTAATATCAGTTATATCTGATATATCTACATTATGCATTATGTTATCTTTTAGAAGAATCACATCATCTGCCAGCTTTAATGAAGACAGCCTATGAGTGATCATTATTATCGTGATGGATGGATATTTCTTTTTAATATCTGCTAGTATATTGGCTTCTGTCTTACTGTCTAGTTCATTTGTTGATTCATCTAATATAAGTATTTTAGGATTAAGATATAAAGCTCTAGCAATTCCAATTCGCTGTCTTTGTCCTCCGCTAAGCTTCATTCCTCTATCACCAATATCTCCATGGATGCCTTTATTTAGACTAGAAACAACTGATCTTAGATCTAATGTCTGTACTAGTTTTTCTATGATATCGAAATCAATAGTATCTTTTTTTATTCCTAGAGCAATATTTTCAGATAATGATCCTTCATGTAAGTTTATAGTTTGTGGTACATAACCGATCATTTTATTAAATGTCAATCTATTAGATTTATTTAATGGTATATCATCAATATATATAGTTCCAGAATTAGGGTTAAAGAAACCTAAACATAAATCTATTAGAGTTGTTTTACCTTGACCAGTAGAGCCAATAATCGAGGTCATTATATTCGCATTAATCTTAAATGATAAATTTTTTATGAGTAAATTATTTTTTGTATAGCCAAATGATATATTATCAAACAAAATATGTTGTTTAAGTTCTAGGTCTATTATTTTATCTTCGCTCTTTTTTTTAAGTTTTTCAGATTCAATTAGTATGTGCTCTATTTGATCGAATGCTGGAGAATATAATTTATATATATTTATATTAGAATAAATATTTTGGATCATCGGAATCGCTCTGTATGCTGCTAGTATAAAAACACCCATCAAAGGTAAATGAACAGTAAGTGGACTAGAGATGTAGATCAAATAAATAATTACTGAAAATAATGTACCTATCATTATTATTTCTAAGATGTATTTAGGTATTGTAGAAAAATAACTAATCTTTGCATCAATTAATGCAAAGTCTTTTGCTGATTTTGAAAAATTTTCTTTATAATATTTTTCTACTGAATAAAATTTAACTTCCTTTAGAGAGTTGAATACATCTCTTGTAAGTTTAAATCTTTTATCATTAATTATATATCTATCTTGACCACCCTGTTTTGCAATCCTAGTAAAATTTTTATAAATAAAAATGTAAATAATAGTCAAAATAAAAAAAGATCCTAAAAATATTTTATAGTCAATGATGATTAATAATATTGATATTAGAGTAATCATAATTGATTTTGATAGTATTTGAATCAGAGGATATATTATTCCGCTGCCAAGTGATGATGCATCATCTAATACATGTTTCGTAAGTTTAGCTGGTGATGACTCAATAAATGATGAATATGGTCTAGATAGATAATAATCCAATGTTCTAGAGGCAATATTATGTTCTACTTTTGCAATAAAATATAGAGTTTTATGTAATGAGAATATGTTAAACATACTGATAAAAATAAATAGCAGTAAGACTGAAATGCCGACTAGTACTTTAGATTCTCTAGGATCAAGATTAAAATACTCAATCAAGGTTATCATGTATTCGTTTGTTACCATGTAAGCAGGATCTGATATTATATTTATAAATGGAATAATTGACGCAATTCCCAGTGTCTCAAATATTCCGACAATTAGGAGAATAAAGAGTATTAAATACATTGACTTTATATCTTCTTTCCTTAAAAGATTTTTTAATCTCATAAACGGATATAGAATAGGTATATTCATATTATAAATTAATTGAAGAAATTATAATTTTATTAAGATTCTCTTCGAGAAATAGTAGAGAGGATCAAAAGGTACAATAACGCTAAAAATACCCCGAAAACTGCTCCTAAAAACACAATTAGTTTTCTTTTAGGTGCAAACCTTTTATTAGTCGGTATTGCTTCTTGGTCAATTTGTGCAGATTTTACAAGATCATACTTAACCTTGATGCCATCCAAAGCTGTCGCTCTTTGTTGTAATTGTCGTAACCCCGGAACAAATGATTCTTCTGATTTTCTCTCCAGTAAAGTCTGTATTTCAACATCTAGTGCTTTAGTCCCATGTAGATATAATGGGCTACTATTTACAACATTTTCATTGTTCATAATAATACTCTGATGGTTTGCAGAGTTGATTTCCATATCTGTGATATTTAGCTGTTCTGCAATTCTAAATGCCTCTTCTAGTTGTATGATCCTATCTTGAGTTATTTTTTTCGACAAGCTCAATTTTGCATTAATCTCTCCTATTATAGAATCACGTTTATTCATAATAAGCTGATTTGCACCATCAACTAGCTCTCTGGAAGTTTTAATAATAACTTCATCTATATAGGCATTTAAGACCTGTGCTGCTTCAAATGAATTCTCGTTGATAAAACTTATTGTCACAAAAGACTCCTCTCTCCTGTCTCTTGATAAGACTTTAGATTGAATATAAAAAGAAAGATTTTTATGAAAATCCTCAAAACTCTCTTCAGGACTTGAATTTGTAAAATCATCAAATATATCTGTATTGAAAAAAAAGTCTCTCTGATATCTTCTAGACTGAGCATTTGTCAAAAATAAATTATAAGCTATAGAACTAGTTATTTGAGTATCCCTAGTGAAACTTACACCTTCACTATCTTTAACATTTAATGGGTTTATATAAATTTCTTCAGCTGGAACCACATAAATAGAAGTTTTATACAATTGTGTAGCAGTTAAGGCATATATTATAGAAACTATGATTGAGGTAAGTATTATACCTATAAGTACATTTTTTTTCTTACTAATCAGGTCAAGGAAATTATCTATATTTTGTTCTGTCATATTATTTGATAATTATACATTCATTATCCTAGATTGCTAAATATTTCTTGCTAAATACAGAATAAGATGAAGAATTACTTAGCTTTTTTAGAATTTTTAATATCATTATTACAATTTATCTATTTATTTAATCTTTCTAATTGGGTTACCAAAATATAATGAATCTGATAAACAATCTTTATTCACAAAGGAATTACCGCCAATAGTTACGTTTTTATTAATCAAAATATTATTTTTGATAATCGAACCTATACCTACTTCACTACCATCATGGATAATAACTGAGCCACCAGTGACCACAGCTGGATTTATGTTAACATAGCTACCTATTTGATTGTCATGATCAATCGTTGCTCTAGTATTTACGATACAATGTTTGCCTAATCTAGATCCAGTATTTATTATTGAGCCAGCTACTACAACAGTTCCTTCTTCTACTAACACATCCTCAGCAATTATCGAGTTTAATGAAATGACCGATGTCCATTTAAAATCAGGTATCTTTGATAAAAGCTCGTCAACTATGTTGCGGCGTTTTGAGATATCACCTATTCCAATGATGCCGTATGAGTCTTTATTATAAATTTTAATCAAGTCATCAGTACTATTCACAACCTTATATGTATGAGTGTTTATTCTAATGATATCCTCATCATAATGATTTGGTGATACAAATATAATCTCTTCATAAGTGTCTAAAATTAATATTTCTGATAATATTACACGAGCATGACCACCTGTACCAAATATATATAGTATTTTTTTATCTTTTTGTGTCATCATAATTTATATCATCCTTCTTAAGCAGATGATTCTTACGTAGTTTTTTTTTTCAATGTTTTACCTAAATATTCATTATAGAAAATAGCTGATATACCATTTCCAGGTCTTTTAACTGTTAAATTATGAATAGAGATTTTATCGTTTTTATTTAAATCTTGATTGATTACTAAACTTTTTCTAACAGACTTAATGTTTTTAATTTCAGATTTTGTTGGTTTTTTTTTAAAATTACC
>MDSV01134448.1_pt1 | contig 51063 bp, 42 predicted proteins | sample 810851 | NCBI WGS metagenome assembly MDSV01 (sample SAMN05326640, study PRJNA326480) | marine metagenome | isolation source: seawater | place: Atlantic Ocean: North East | collected 2012
AACAGTTGCCAGGCCAAACATAACCATAACTACGGATGGCAGGCAACACATCGATGCAACAAGTGTTGAACCCGCTACATATTTCCACAGAGATCGCAGTGGGTTCTGTTCTGAAACCCCATCATCGTCTATCTCTGCCACAGTCCTTACTCCAAGTATCACTTTTTTAATTCGTGTGTCAAACCTCGTCGGATTTTACATCTACACTGTCCCAGAAATTATCGGACTTTACATCCTCTATCGTTTTGGTCTCTAATCTCTGCTCAGCAGGAGATTTCGAATTGAGGTAATTGACGGCATCGTTGACAGAATGAGGCTTATCTGCAACATCTGAACTCCAGTTAGTGAGCGTTTTTCGAGCTTTTATGCTGTTTGGAAAGAGGGCAACTCGAAGTGAGGTGAATCCAAAATATTGTACCGCAAGACCGGCTAACAGGAACGGAATACAAAAACAGATCATGAAAATGGACATAAAAACATCGCCAACACCCAAAGCTTCAGGCAGGATGAGAAAAGGTGTCAGAGTAAATGGCATGCCAAAACACATCAAGAATATTCCAAAGAACCCAGCTCCAAAGCGTTGTCCAGCCGAAAACTCATTCACTGTCGTCGACTCATTCATTGCGCTGCCTACACTCCTAAATTATAGAAGAGTTTGGTCTCTGTTCATCGTTTCAGTGCAGTATTTGAGCCATCGCTGGATTTGCAGACCTTCATATACTGTGACATACACGGAGGTATGTAACCGATGGTTAAGTAGTGGAAAAGGTGCTCGTATGGCCGATAAAGATGATTTTGAAGAAAAATTACTCGAACAACTGACTGAAATGTTCCGCAACATGGGCATGGATCTCGGTAAGGAACAGATTCGAGCACTCATGGAACAATTCCGTTCTCAGTTTGAAAATCTCGGACTTGATGCAGAAAAAATCGCACGTGGAGATGTTAACTTCAACTTTGATTTGTCTCAACTTGGAAAGATGTTTGAGAAAGGAAAATCGATTGAGGACATTCTACAGAACTTTGGAGTCGATATTCAGGTTGATGCACAACCCATCGAAGTTGACACTCCTGATATATCGGCTGATGAAAATGAACTTTACAAGTTGCCAGCCGATGATGTTTATCTGGACGGCTGGAACATGTCGGTTACCATTGATTTCACTCTTAAGGGTGAATTCGAAGAAAACGATGTCGAGATGTCCCTCATCCGTGGTGGGGAACAACTCGAAATAATGAAGACGACACAAACCTCGCCACTTGCACGGGTTGAACTCCCTCATCCTTGCGATGATGTGGTCGAGTGGAGCCTCAACAATGGAATTTTGGACGTCACTCTCAAACTTACTCCTCAAGGTTCTGCATTACCGGCACCCGAGGGTGATGAAGACGAAGATAATGATGATGAGACTCCGGGTTTTTCAGATGTTAGCATCGATGTTGGAGACGACAAAGACGACGATGATGACGGTGGAATCCCAATCTTTTGAAGTATGGAAGTGAAAAAATGAGCAAAGTAATAGGAATAGATCTAGGAACAACAAACAGCTGTGTAGCAACAATCGAGAACGGTGAACCGGTCGTGATTGCAAACGCAGAAGGCGCACGAACAACACCATCTGTCGTAGCATTTGCTAAAGACGGCAGTGAGAGAATGATTGGTGTAACTGCAAAACGACAGGCAGTAACCAACACCGAGCGGACTCTTTTGTCAGTCAAGCGACACATGGGGACCGATTGGAAGACCACAGTCGATGGAACGGACTACACTCCTCAGGAAATATCGGCCTTTATTTTGCAGAAATTAAAGGCAGACGCTGAGGCATACCTCGGTCATGAGGTTAAACAGGCTGTGATTACCTGTCCTGCTTATTTTACCGACGCACAACGAACCGCAACCAAAGACGCTGGAAGAATAGCTGGTCTTGAAGTCCTAAGAATCATCAACGAACCTACTGCGGCAGCCCTTGCGTACGGTGTTGACAAAGGCGAAGACCAAACCATCCTTGTTTACGACTTGGGAGGCGGAACATTTGACGTCTCGGTTCTCGAAATCTACCAGGTAGACGGACAACCGCAAATCGAAGTCAAGGCAACCGCAGGTAACAACAAACTTGGTGGCGATGATTTTGACGATCAGGTCATCGATTGGATGGTTGCCGAATTCAAGCGTGACACGGGCATTGACTTGTCAAAAGATGTTCAAGCAATGTCGCGTCTCAAGGAAGCTGCTGAGAAAGCGAAGATTGAACTCTCGGGTACACAACAAACCCAAATCAATCTACCTTTCATCACTATGCGAGATGGTCAGCCAGAACACATGGACATGACGCTCAGTCGAGCGAAATTTGAAGATCTTATCTCAAAACACATCGAAGCTACAATGGGACCTACCCGTCAGGCAATGAAGGATGCTGGAGTCAAGAAGGGCGATGTCGACAAGGTCATCCTTGTTGGAGGTTCAACCCGTGTTCCAGCCGTCCAAGAAGCGGTAGAGAAGGAAGCAGGTAAGGCGCCGTACAAAGGAATCAATCCTGATGAAGCTGTTGCAATGGGAGCGGCTCTTCAAGCAGGAATCATTTCTGGAGATGAAGGCGTATCGGATATTCTTCTGCTCGACGTCACTCCGCTAACACTCGGAATTGAAACACTGGGTGGCGTAATGACGACCATGATTGAGCGCAACACGACCATTCCTGCTCGCCGTTCAGAAATCTATTCGACTGCAGCTGACAATCAGCCAGCAGTGACCATTCATGTCCTGCAGGGTGAGCGTAACTTTGCCAAGGACAACGTTACGCTTGGTGAATTTACTTTGATGGGTATTCCAGCCGCACCTCGTGGTACGCCTCAAATCGAAGTCACCTTTGATATTGATGCGAACGGAATTGTTAATGTGAGTGCTAAAGACATGGGAACCGGAAAAGAGCAGTCTGTGAAAATAGAGTCTCAAACATCTCTTACCGAAGACGAGATTCAAGCAAAGATAAGCGAAGCAGAGAAATTTGCTGAAGAAGACCAACTTCGCAAAGCAAAGGTTGAGTTGAGAAATATGGCAGACCAAGTCGTCTATCAGACCCGCAGAACTCTTGATGAATCTGCGGACAAACTCGATGATGCAGACGTCGATCCTGTAAAGGAACACCTCGATGCTCTCGAAAAGATGGTTCAAGACGATGATGGAAAGCCACTTGACATTGATTCAATCGATGATGCAGCGATTCAAGCTAAAGTAAAGGAAGTCGAGGAAGCGATGCATGCTGTTTCCGCAAAACTCTACGAAGCCGCTGCTGCTGAGATGGCAGAACAAGACGGCTCGAGCGAGGATGGAGACATCGATGTCGGAGGCGATGATGTCGTCGATGCTGACTTTGAAGTCGTTGAAGATGACGAAGACTGAGACAACTGCTTGCATAGTTGACCTTATGTCGATGAGTACGGTGGCCGTGCTATGAGCGATGCTCCTCTTCTCAAGGACACCGAACGAACAACAGGTCGTAGCGCTCTGCAAAACAACATTCAGGCAGCAATGGCTCTTGCTGGTGCTGTACGCTCAACCTTGGGCCCCCGTGGCCTTGACAAGTTGTTGATTGACGATGATGGACGAACCTTGGTTACAAACGATGGAGTGACCGTTCTTGAATCTGCGAAAGTTGAACACCCCGTTGCTCGAATGATGATCAATGCATCATCTGTCCAAGACAAGATTGCCAGAGACGGAACTACATCCACCGTTCTGCTTTCAGCAGAAATGTTGCAAAATGCTTGGCATTTGGTCACACAAGACGTTCATCCTGCTGTTATAGCGCGAGGTTTTCGCATGGCTGAAACCTATGTTCATGAGATTCTTGATAAGTTAACTATTGAATCAAAGAAGGAGCATCGTTTGTTGGCAACTCGTACTTCACTTGCAGGAAAAGGCCATCATTCAATGCAGGTTTTGCTTTCTCAACTTGCAGTCGAGGCTGCTGAGGCTATTCATGTTCCATCTCCTGATGGAAATATCGCAGACCCAACTCGAGTCAAGATTTTGCCTCAATCAGGCGGCAGCATCAACGATACACGATTGGTAACCGGTTTGGTGTTGGCCAAAAACCGAATCCATGAGGACATGCCTCGTAATGTTGGTGCAGGAAAAATTTTGCTGGTTGATGGTGGCATTGAACGGCGTTCAATGAACAGCGACATGAATCTCAAGGTGACTTCGCCGGGAGTCTTGGAAAGTTTCCGTGCGAAGGAAGTAGAGTTGCTCGTCGAACAGGTCGAACATGTCAAATCGCTAGGAATCAAGTTACTTGCGTGCAAGGAAGGAATCGATGATGAAGCAAGAATACTTCTTGCAGAATCAGGAATTCAAGCGTTTCGACGAGTCGCTCGTTCTGATTTGGACTTACTTGCTCGAGGCTGTGGAGCAACCCTTGTCTCTGAAGTGAAGCGTGCTCAAGCATCGGACCTCGGAGCATTTATTTCCAGTAAGAACGAGAAGTGGGCCGGAGTCTCTCATTGGATTGTTGAAACCGAGGAAGGTGGTGCTACATTAATCGCCTGTGGCAGTACTGAAACAGTGGTCGGTGAAGTTGAGCGATGCTTTGCTGATGCATTGGGTGTCGCTTGCAGAATGATCGAAGACAACCGTCTGCTCGCTGGTGGTGGTGCTACGCATGTTGCACTGGCCCGTAAGTTGCGTCGTTATGCAGAATCCATTCCTGGAAGAGAACAACTCGGCGCTGAGGCATTTGCGGATGCTCTTGAAGTCATCCCTCGGGTTTTGGCTGAGAATTCAGGACTCGATCCTATTGATACATTGCTTCAATTGGTGGCAGAGCAAGTCAACGGGGGCGATCAATCCCACCACCTTGGTCTTGATGTCGTTGAAAGGAAGCCTGTAAATGCCGTAGAAAAAGGTGTTCTTGAACCGTATTTGATTACTAGGCAATCGATTGCAGGTGCTACCGAAGCTGCAATATCGATTCTTCGTATCGACGATGTACTTTGGGCAAAACAAGACCCATCGATGCCTGAAACTCCCGAAATGCAATGAGTATTGAAATCACAATATACCGCTATATATCGGGTGATTGATTCAAATAGTGGGTTCGGAGCAAGACAATTTGATGGGAACCGATGGTCAAACCTGTGTTGGGATAGATGATATTGCGATTCATTTCCCCAGATTGTACATGGACATGAAGGATTTCGCAGAATTGCGAGGTGCTGATTTTGGTAAATTGAACAAAGGTCTAGGACTTGAAGCAATGGCTATTCCTGACGTGCATGAAGACACGGCTACTATGGGTGCAATGGCAGTTATGCGAATCATTGACCGCAATGGATTGGACCCGAACAACATCGGACGAATGTACCTCGGAACCGAATCTGCCTTGGACGGTGCAAAACCCACTGCCACCTACATCGTCGATATGTTGACTCAACGCTACCAAGACCGATATGGAGAAGATTGCTTCCGCAATTGCGATGTTGTTGACATGACATTCGCATGCATCGGTGCTGTCGATGCTCTTCACACGACTCTTGACTGGGTTGCTCGCTCAACAGAAACCGATGAGCGTACAGGTATCGTTATTTTCTCCGATAATGCAAAATATGCTCTAGAATCTTCTGGAGAATACACTCAAGGTGCAGGTGGTGGAGCGCTCTTGATACGAAGAAACCCGCGTCTCCTTGAGATTCCGGATTGTATCGGTGTCTCAACCACCCCCGTTCATGATTTCTTCAAACCTCGTCGTGAAGTAAGTATTCGTTCGGTCATTTCAAACGTCCTTCAACTCGCTCAAGAGACCGGTCAGACAATGAAAAAGGGTCTCATTGAACGCATGATTCGCCATCTTCCTGAGTCGACTGTTCGAAAACTGGGCATTTTTGCTCACGGTGAAGAAAAAGTCAGTGTCCACCGTGACGATCCAATTTTCGATGGACAATTCTCGAACCGCTGTTATCAGGCTGCAGTTCGTCAAGCATTCCACAATTTTGCTGAGAAGGCAGGAAAACAGAACCGCTACAATCATGAAACTGATGAGCGATTAACAGAGCAATGGTCACGAATTATCATGCATTTGCCTTATGCCTTTCAAGCGAAGCGAATGTTCCCTGATATTTTCCGTCATGACAGAGTTGGGACCGAAATGTGGGAATCTATTGCTGAGCAACTCGGTCCAATGCCGGAAGACCACAATTCAGAAGACCCTCAGATTATCGAGATATGGGAGAAAGCCATGGATGGATACAGAAGAGCTATTTCGAAGACGCCAGAATATATCGACTTCCATGCCAGTCGTATCGAGAAGGGGCAGCGTGCAAGCAGCCTCATTGGCAATCAGTACACAGGTTCAATTTTCCTTGCACTGATGTCAACCTTTGAATCGGATTTGGAAGAAAACAGTAATTTGGATAACATGCTGTTTGGTCTATGCGGTTACGGTTCAGGCGCCAAAGCCAAGGTGTTTGAGGGTAAAGTGAGCCCACGATGGCGAGAAGTTGTCTCTCGATGGCATCTGTTTGAGAGGTTAGCAGGACGTGTCGCAATTGATCATATCACGTATGAAAATCTCCACAAGGGTCTGCAAGATGCGAGTGTTGTCACTCCTGAAGGTGAATTCGCTCTCGTCGAAATCGGCGATGAAGGTGTAGACGAAGGTGCTCGTCGCTACAAATGGGTCGGCATCAAAGGTTGAAATCGATTGTGCCAATTTCCTATCTTCGAATTTAATCCAAATCAGGATGATTTCTTCTTGAGATTTGTAATCATTTCATCCACGATTCGGTCAAGATCGAATCTTGGGCTCCATCCCCATTCATCACCCGCAACGGTGTCTTCAATTTCATCGGGCCATGAATCAGCATATTTTTGTCGAACATCTGGATGAAAAGAACATGTAAAATCAGGCAAATGCCGTTGAATACTTGTCACCAATTCTCGAGCAGTAAATGAGCATCCAGCGATGTTGTACCCTCCTCTCGATTCACTGAGTTTGTCGAATGGGATTTCCATCAATTCGATTGTGGCCCGAATTGCATCATCCATGTACATCATTGGCAATTTTGTATCCTCACGAACAAAGCATTCGTAATGTCCTTTTTCAAGAGCATTGTGGAAAATCTCCACTGCGTAATCCGTCGTTCCTCCACCAGCGGGCGCTTTGTATGAAATAAGCCCAGGATAGCGAATGCCTCGCATATCAATCCCAGAGGTGAGTGCTAATTGCTCGCCAACTACCTTTGTTTTTCCGTACACTGTTGTGGGATTTAATGGGGCTTTTTGTGGAGCAATTTTAGGGCAGTCTGGTCCAAACACGGCAATGGATGAAGGAGAAAATAAGCGTGCATTGTTCTCTTTCGCCGCTGCAATCACGTTTTCTAATCCCACGACATTGATGTTCCAACACAATTCCGGATTTCTTTCTCCAGTCGCAGAGAGTAAGGCCGCTAAATGATAGATTTCGGTGATTTCTTGTTCGACCACCAATGTATTGATAGCTTTTTTATCCATCACATCGAGAATTTGGCATCCTTCTGCTTTTCGGATGTCGGTAGCTATAACAGCCTCAGAACCGTGTTTTTGCCTCAATTCTTCAACCAATTCTGTGCCTATTTGGCCCAGTGCTCCGGTTACAAGGACTCGTCCAGTTGGTCGGTCCATAAACACAGACATGGAACTCACCATTTGATTCTTCTCTCAATTCGTCATGGCCTAGATAATGAGTTTTGAGGGGTATGTTGATAGGGGAGGCGCGACGGCCTAAAATCCCGTTGATGTGCATGAAGTACGTTGTTGTCAGCGGAGGAGTACTTTCCGGATTGGGGAAAGGTGTCACTGCCAGCAGCATAGGCGTTCTCTTGAAAAGCGCTGGACTGAGAGTCACCTCGTTGAAAATAGATCCTTATCTTAACAGTGATGCGGGAACAATGTCGCCGTTTGAACACGGTGAAGTTTTTGTTTTGGATGACGGTGGCGAGGTTGATTTGGACCTCGGCAATTACGAACGATTTTTGGATATTAACTTGGGGCGCGACAACAATGTCACCACCGGGAAAATTTACTCGAAAGTTATCGAGGCAGAACGTCGTGGCGATTATCTTGGAAAGACCGTTCAAGTCATTCCGCATGTAACTGGAGCTGTTCAAGATTGGCTTGAGGAAGTCGCTCATCGGCCCGCAGATGGTATAGATGATGCTCCAGATGCTTGTATAATCGAGTTGGGAGGCACTGTCGGTGACATTGAATCGGCACCTTATATCGAGGCATTACGTCAGTTTCAGTTTCGTGTAGGTCGTGAAAACATTACCTTCGTTCATGTTTCTTTAGTTCCCGTAATGGGCCCAGTTGGTGAACAGAAAACAAAGCCAACCCAACACACAGTGAAGGAATTACGTGGCCTGGGAATTACCCCAGATATTCTGGTTTGTCGTTCCTCCTCTCCCTTGAATAGCGAAACACGAGAAAAACTCGCTGCATTCTGCCATGTTTCACCCAATGCAGTCATGTCAACCCATGATGTACCAAATATCTACCACGTACCTCTCATGCTTCACGAGCAAGGTTTGTGCGATATTCTTGATATTGATTGTGAGGCAACATCGTTGTTGGAAGAATGGAAATTCATGGCCCATCATCTTGACACATTGACCGAAGAAGTTCACATTGCGATGGTTGGAAAATATACTGATTTGTCAGACGCGTATCTTTCTGTCATCAAAAGTTTGCAACATGCTGCAATGGCGGTTGACCGGAAATTAGCCATCAACTGGATTGAAGCGAGTCATCTTGAATCCGATTGGCCGGACTCCAGTGAACGAGATGCTGCATGGGAATTACTCAAACAATCTTCGGGAATTCTTGTTCCAGGTGGTTTTGGTGATCGAGGGGTTGAAGGCAAGATTTTGGCTGCTGAACATGCTCGAACCACATCGACTCCTTACCTCGGAATTTGTTTGGGGTTGCAAGTAGCTGTAATCGAATTCTGCCGTAATGTACTGGGATTCAAGGAATCGAATTCAACCGAATTTGATGAGAACTGCAAGAACCCCGCAGTCGTGTTTATGCCTGAGATTTCCAAAACTCACTTGGGCGGGACAATGCGTCTAGGTAGTCGTCCTACACTTTGGCAAGTGGATTCCTGCATCATTAGAGGCCTCTATGGAGAAGGTGATTCCGTGGATGAACGGCATCGTCATCGATACGAAGTGAACCCCGACATGATTGAATCCATCGAAGCAGCAGGACTCAAATTTGTTGGCAAAGACGAAACGGGGCAACGCTGTGAAATTTTCGAACTCGAAGGTCATCCTTACTTTGTAGGAGTACAGTATCATCCCGAGTTTAAGAGCCGACCGGGTCGTCCAAGCCCTCCTTTCCTTGGCTTGCTACAAGCGGCAACAGGACAACTGTAATCACGATTCTTCAACTCGAATCAAACGCGTGGTTCGGAAACCTTGTAATATTTTCATGAATCGCTTTACTTGGAATACTTGATCGAGTTCCACATCTCCTGTATCGATTCGAATTGCGTTTAGACCGATTAGTTTTGCAGGAGTTGCAACCCCCAGAATGTTGTCAACACCAATCATTCGCAGCACATCTGGTGAAAGTTGAAGATTGCCTCGGCCGATAAGGAAACCTTGTCCTCCCATTGGAGAAAGAAGGAGAAGTCGCTGACGCTCGACGCCGTTCTCATCTTTGTGAGAAGAGAGGACATCAATCAGTTGTTGTTCGTTCAAATCAGCGTGCAATTCACGCTTTCCATCGATAAGTGGGCCCAAAATATCGATTCCGAGAAGCGTAAGTTCGTGTCCACAGAACTCTCCCATTCGACGCAGAGTACCGCCACTTCCCCAGACAATCATGAGGTCATCATCGGAGGAGAGGAGCGATTTGACATGTTGGGCTAAACCTTCGATTGTGTCTGCCTCACTGGTTCTTTCGACTTGTTCCTTGGCCCCTTGCATAAATCGAGGGCTGGAAGGGGTCCAAGCCTCACCGTACATTCGTACTTTCCAAACCCCCTCTTGGTATATTTCTTCATCGAGGTCCATCACTTCAGTAATCGCACAACGTAAATCACCAATCATGAAGGCCAATGCAACTTCGGCAGCAGCCTTCGGTGTAGTAGCGAAGCAACCGGAATGCATTTTCACCCCACCAGGAACTCCAATAAGTGGAATTTCCTTTGCTTTGTCACCAATTTTCTCAAGCGTATTAGCGATGTCTCGAGTCGTTCCATCTCCTCCAGCATAGAGGATGACTTCTACATCTGCGTGGATAAGTGCTGTGACCAATTCTTCGGTTTCATTCATCGAAGTTTGAGCAGGCGTCTCACCAATTGCGGTAAACGTCATGTTGCTTTGAGATTCAGGGAACCAAGTTCCACCCATTCGCCCATTCCAACCAAATCCTTCCATCGAGGCATCGGTTCTGTTTAAGGAACTGGAAAGCAATGTTTTCAGGTATTCAAGAGCAAGAAGCATTCGGGGTCCTGCGCGGTCTTCAGCGCCTGCAGCGCGTGCTTCGGCGGCTCGACCATCGCTGCCTTTGAAACCCAGCCTTCCACCCAGGCCAGCATCCGGATTGACAACGATTCCAATGCGCATGGTTACCCGATAGGTTTCTCCTTCAAGAATACCTGCATCGCATACTTCTCAACGATGACATGAAAAAAGCGATGCATTTGGACAGTTCATGGAGGAGAGTTTTCGCCGTCAAATTGCAATAGGCTCGACCGTTGGATTCTCCTTTTTGTGGATTGCTGCGGGCTATTTCACATGGATTCTTAACGGCTGCAAGGCGTACATGCCGTTCATTTCCGATTTCCATTTGTATTCGCCAGGCGACTTTCTTTTTACAACGGGCACATTCGTTTCAGGTTTTCTGGTGTTCTGGGTCATCATGGAAGTTCATTCCATGAACATGAAGAGGATTTCAAGTGGACAGCACCATTCTTTTTGGCATGGAGTGAATCATCTTGCAGTTTTTCCTGGGCTGATTGGAGCCTTTTCATGTATTCGAATCGGTAGTGCTCCATGGGATACCGATGGGCCTATGCATGGACATTATGCCTTCGATATTTTCACCTTTGGCGTCTACTGGTGTTTGCTAATCTCCGCAGTTACCATTCGGATTTGGTGGAATCACGACCGTTTTCGAACCGTACTCGGATTGCGTTTGTTTTCAGCAATTACCGCTTTTGTGGGCTTGTATCAGATGATTTCGGCCCAATCAACAGTATGGACTTCAACATTTGATTGGGAGGCATATAACGCTCTCACGACGGACATGATGTCTTTCTGTACCAGTTCACCGTATCCAGAGCTCAATGTTTCGGCAGTCTGGGAATACATTTTGGTTCTCGGAATTCTAGGAACTATCCTTTCGTTTTGGCCAGAAGTTCATTTCTTTGATAGTATTGAAAGCGAAGAGGAATAATTCAAGCATTCAAAGCAAGTATTCATGTGCTTTCTATGCTAACGGTTGCACATGAACAGAAGGCAGAAAGAAGTTCCTACTTTGGAAGATGCTCTTGCAAAAGGTTTCGCTGTCATGCAAGGAGAGGAGGAAGAGCCATCCAAATCCCCTCCTCTTTCGAAACAAGAGTCCGTAGATTCTGTTGAAACTGTTCCGCAGTCGGAACCGGATTATCGCCCTCCAACTCAAGCGGTCGAACATCGTACAACTTTTACCGTAGGACCGTCATCAAATCCTCAGAATGGAGACGACAAATCCACAAAGCAGGAAAGTAATACCACAGAAGTGTTGGAGAAACCGAGTTCAACAATCGGTGATGATTTTGACGTTGAATGGTAATGTCTGATACAGGTACTTATCAGTAAATACCTTCACCGGCCAATATGGAAGTTACACGCAGTTTCGTAAGGACATTCATTTTCATCTTCGGAAATTTAGTTCTCGTTTCGTATGTTTACGGTCTTTCTCACGCACCAGACAAGAATGCATTGTGGGGCGGAATACCTTGGTCGCAAGCCAAATTTATCGTTCCATTTATGTTCTTAGCAGCTTTTGGTTTCTTGATGTACTGGTGGATTATTCTCTACCAAAATGATTCATCAGCGATGGAGTCCCTACGATGGCCATGGGGAGAATCCGATGGCGGGGGAGGAGCGCGTTTACTCCTCGCCTTTGCATTGCTAGTCATCCCTTCAGCCCTATGGTTAGAGGCAACCATATTCCATATCGAGAACGATTATGCTTGGACTCCAATTTTGGTCGTTGGTGTGTTGATGCTTGCATCCATTGGAAATATCTTAATGGGACTTCTCGCGTATTCAGCGTATGTTGATGAAGTTCCAGGAGGTGGAAAGATGCTTTTGGGCTCGATATTCTTGGGTATACAATGTATTTTATTCGATGGAATTTACTGGAATTTGAAATTCCCTTGGTGAGATAAGACTCTAAACACCACCGCTTAGTCTATTTTGGGTGATGGTTTGATGAGGGGAGCACAACCCCGTAGGGGTTGTAGGAGCAAACAGTATGTCACTGATTCACGTCACTTTACCGGATGGTACGGTTAACGAATATGCCGCTGGAATCACCTGCGCAGAAGTCATAACCGATGCGTTAGGGCGCAAACACGGTTGTCTAGCGGCTCGTGTAAACGGGGAGGAGTGCGACCTCTCTCGAATTCTTGATACTGATTGTTCGGTTGAAGGAATATTGACCGAGTCTGATGAAGGGATGTATATTCTACGTCACAGTGCTGCGCATCTTCTTGCACAAGCTGTTACATCGATTTATCCAGATGCTAAGCCGACTATTGGTCCAGCTATCGACCGTGGATTTTATTACGACTTTGCAATGGAACCAATATCGGAATCCGATCTCAAACCTATTCAAAAAAAGATGCAGGAACTTGCAAGGAAAAATTTCACCGTTGAGCGCATTGAATTGAGTGATGAAGAGTTGCAATCACACTTCGTACACAACCCGTACAAACTTGAAATTATTAGCGACAAGATTGAGGATGGAAGTGGTTCAACAATTTACAAGCAGGATGATTGGTATGATTTGTGCCTTGGCCCTCATGTTCCTAACACTTCACGACTGATGAATGTGAAACTTACCAGCATCTCATCAGCATACTGGAGAGGCGACCAAGACCGAGAACAATTGGTTCGAATTTATGGAATTGTTGAACCCAGTAAAGAGGCATTGAGGGCGACGATTACTCGTCTTGAAGAGGCCAAGAAGCGAGATCATCGCAAACTTGGGAAGGACTTGCAATTGTTTCACATCGATGAAGAAGTTGGCCAAGGCTTGATTCTTTGGACTCCACGGGGTGCTATCGTCCGTCAAGAATTGCAAGATTTCATCTCCTCTCATTTGCGCCGTCAAGGCTATTCACAAGTCTTCACTCCTCATGTTGGTAAACTCGACTTGTATCGAACATCAGGTCACTTCCCTTACTATCAAGATTCGCAGTATCCACCCTTAGTTGAACGTGAATTGATGAAGAAACTTGCCGATGAGGGTTGCACTTGTGGAGATTTATCCAACATGATGAAGACCGGCGACATTGATGGCTATATGCTCAAACCGATGAATTGCCCACACCATGTCAAAATCTACGCATCTCAAATGCGTTCGTACAGAGACTTACCGCTACGTTTGGCTGAGTTTGGTACCGTTTATCGATGGGAACAATCTGGAGAAATTTCTGGTTTGACCCGAGTACGTGGTTTCACTCAAGACGATGCTCATCTTTTCGTAACTGAAGACCAAATTGGTGACGAGGTTCTCGGCTGTATCGAATTGGTCCAAATCATATTTGAAAAACTTGGAATGGAAGATTATCGAGTTCGAGTAGGTTTACGAGATTTGGATTCTGACAAGTACGTTGGGGAGCCTGAACGTTGGGATAAAGCCGAGGATGCGTGCCGTGCAGCGGCTCAATCACTTGGAGTACAATGGTCAGAAGAACAAGGTGAAGCTGCTTTCTACGGTCCAAAAATTGACTTTGTCGTGAAAGATGTTCTTGGACGAGAATGGCAACTTGGTACTGTCCAAGTGGACTATAATCTTCCAGAACGGTTTGGCTTAGAGTACAAAGGCAGTGACGGAGAAATCCATCGACCGGTCATGATTCACCGAGCACCTTTTGGTTCAATGGAACGTTTCTGTGGCGTACTTATCGAACACTTTGCTGGAAAATTCCCAACCTGGCTAACGCCTACACAATGCCACATCATCACTATTTCACAAAAGCATTCAGCGTACGCAGCAGAAGTTGCACAACTTCTTCGTGAAAATGATATTCGCGTTGCTGTTGATGATGGTGATGATACGATTGGAAAGAAAATCCGAACACATCGTAAGATGCAACCCGCTTACATGGTCATCTTGGGTGATGGTGAGATTGATTCTCGCAGTGTTAGTTTGCGTGCCAGGAACGGCGACCAAGTGAGCGGTATTCCTCTCGAATCCTTTATCGCTGACTTGCGCAAAGAAATTCTAGATAAGGTGACACAACCATCTCTTGTTGCCCCAAATGATGAATGAGGAATGACGATGTCCGCTCCGAATATTATTAACGGATTTAGTTGGGCTGCAGTGGTCCCTTTTCTGTTAGCAGCAGCCACAGCATGGTTGTTCTGGACCCGGGTTGTTCCTCGGCAACTGCGAGGTCTACAGGTTGCTTTTCAAACCGGTGAGAAACGCTACGAAGTTCACCAAATAACTCGAACAACTCAGGATGCTCGTGAACTGCTTTCTTCAAAGGGGACTGTCTTTGGTGTCGCATCGTACATCCTAGCATTGGTCGGTGCTTTGTTGCTGTTTTTCGAATTCATAATGATCCGAATGGAATATTCAGAAGGTTTTCATACGCCATCGTTGAGTATCGCATTGATTTTCATCGCCTTCCCTGCTCTGATTTCATCGGGAACTTCGCTTGGGGCGCAAGTTATCAAACCAATCGGACAAGATCGTGCATCTCTACAAGAGTCAAGCGTGTGGCGCAGCTACACCTATGTCTTGCTCGCAGTTTTGTGGCTTGCAGTAGTTTTTGCAATCTACCTTCTTTTGGATGTTGCAGGAGTACCCGCTTCACGTCGATTTAGCATTGCTGCCTTTGCCGTTTTCGCTCCGTCTATTCTTGCTTATGGGCGTATTTTGGGCTCCTCGTGGCAAGCGTTACGACAATCTTCTCGCCAAATAGCGAAAGGTGAACCCTCACCTTTCCACAATCATGTGCCCAGCGCAAAACAGCAAGCTATCGCACAAATTGTTAATTTCAACCTCGTTGCGATGCCGTATGTCGCGCTTAACACCCTCGTATCACTGCTGTTTTTGTTGTACGACCCAACTATCCTCACCCACTCCGACAGAGTTCTGGAATTGCCTGAATATCGTGAGCAAACGACCTTTATGGAAGAAGGTGGGATTTTAGGATTCATGCTCATAGAACTCTTTTCCTTTATTCCTCAATCTGGAATACGTGTCCCTATCGTCTCGTTTATTCTCCTGTTTCTTTTGTTGAACGTTGCGTTAATCGGTTTCCTGTTCGTCTATGAAGTGGCTCGGATATTGTTCTTGGATGTCCAAGATGTCTCCGGGAAAGGTGGGATTAAATTGGCAGACAGTCGCCTTCTACGTGCCGAACCGACTCAACAAGCCAAAGTTCTCAACTTTTGTTTTACTGGTTTTGCAGGTCAATCGATGCTCCTGCTCGCATTAGCCATGATTACTTTCTGGGATTCCAGTTTCCTACCTCAAGGAGCAGAATGTGGTGATTGGGAAAACACTGTATGTTCGGTGATGGAAAAAGATTCGCTTGAAGAACTGACTTGGATGCTAGCATCTGGTGGTCAAATTGCTTTCTTGGCAATATGGGTGAAGTCTAGGCGCATTGGGCTGAAACTTGAGGACATCACTTTTGACGCTGCAGTCGGTGAAAATCGCGCTCGATTGTCTGAAATGTCGGATTTAATTTATCTCAAGCAAAAACCGTTCACTGAATTGGTTTCCAAAGATCAATGGTCTCAAGCCTTGATTCGACTGGACAAAATCACAGAAGGGCATGGAGAACAGTTGGAAGGTCTCAATCTCGCTCGTAAAACAGATGCTATGATGGAACTGTATGCTGGACTTGGTCGATGGAATGAGGCTGAACAAGAGGCCGTATCTCTGCTGGCATTAAGGGGCGGTCGTGAAGCACAAGTTGCTCGACTTATCCTCACTGCAGCCAGCCTTGCGCAACGTGATTATGCAGAAGCAAAGCCAAGGTTGGACCTTTTGAATGCAGATGATATCGAATCTGCACGGCTGCAATGGGCTGCATCATTGTTTAATCCGAAGTATCGGAAATTGAGTCCAGAATTCAAGGCTCTCATTTCCATTGATTCACTGATGAAGCGTAACATCGATTTGGTTCAACGATTCAAGTCCGGAACTCCGCATAGTGATTTGAAGTATTTGGATACTCCAGCAGGTCGATTGTTCCTTTTGGGCGATCTTGCACGACTCCGTCTTGCTGGAATGCCAGATAAAGGGCTCAATTTGATTGAGGCATTCATTAAAGAATTCAACATCACGGATTGGCCTCACGGAGATGTCGTTCGTTCGTTGTTGCATATGGATGCCGGCAGAATAAACACGGGCATTACTATGGCCGAAAAATTAGCAGCAGAACATCCCCGGCACCCACATGTACGGAACTTGATTGGAGAGCTTGCACGAGGTGGTTATCTTGACATGCTACCATCAGAGCCGACTCCGATTGAATGGTTGAACGATTCTGGCCTTGACTGGCTTGATGGATGGGTTCGAAAACACGTCGTTGCACCACCTCCTACTTTCGGAAAGAAGCCGCTCATTCGCCATACCTGGAACTCAAATGGATGGGCTGCAATGAACGGTTCTGGCAGTCTTGAAGAGGCAATTCGAAAGAAGTCAAACGGTTGGAAAGTGATTCAAAAAGTTTGGCCAAACGGCTTACCAATGTGCCTCCATGTTCATTTGTTTGGCATCATTGTCACCGTATCAGGAATGCCGGTCGATTTAGGATTCCCCGGAAACCTCGACCTCAAAACCATCGAGAAGAAAGGCCATCTCGAAATTTAAATCCGTCTACGAATCTTTTCCATTGAAGCGTCTGCATTGGATAATTCTTTCAAACATTCTTCAATTCGTCCTGCAGCTAAGGCTTCTCCAGCCAATGCGATGGATTGCTCACACGAATGCCTGTTCGGGTCTTCCACTGAAATCCCGTTGGTGTCGCATTGATTGCGGAGAGTTTGCCACTGTTCAACGACAAAGTCGTACAGTTCCAGTGCTTCTTCAGTTGCTACACCCTCACTGTCAAGGTCAGAGGTCAATTTTTCAAGCAGTGAATTTGCTTGACTCCACTGCTTCTCATCAGCGTGCTTTTCAATGTCCAATAACCGTTGTTCCCATTCGTCTTTGTCATCACGATCTTTGTATTGCTTGACCAGTTTCTTACGCTGCTTGAGTGCACGTCGAACATTATCCATCGCTGCACGTTCCGCTTCTATTGAGCGCACGACTCCGTCTGCCAACCCGATGGCTTGACTCGGACTACCTGCTTCGATAGCCTGTTCTGCATGTTCGAGCCTGACTTGCATTTCAGTGATATCCAACCCGTCGGTTTGTTTGAGTTGTCGGGTTGCCTCTTTCACCGCTTCCAATGCCCGACCTTGAGCGTCTTCATCTGCTAGCAGTTGATTTGGAATCACTGAAGCGAATTCAAAAGCCTCGCGTGGAGCTTCCTTGTTGAGTTGTTTCTTTGCATCACTCAGAAGTTCTTTCAGGTGCTGAACACTTTCAGCGTTGTTGTCAGAAAGAAGTTTGGATGCTTCCTCAATCGCTTTTTCAGCTTTCTGCCACCATTCAATGACTTCCTGTGCCAATTTTTTCGATTGACGGAAAAGCATTTCACCTTCTCTCAGCGAACCCAGTTTCACTTCACGTATTCCCATTTCGAAAGATTTGCGCGCTTTCTTTGCTGTAGGAGCGATTTCTTCAGCCTGTTGAACAGCCTTCAAAGCGTCATCTTGAATGATTTCGACATCTCCGCTCAAGGACAATGTCCGTTCAATGTCTTCTTCAGCTTCTGCAAGAAGCCTCATTCCGTATTCTGGCTCGATATGCCCCTCTTCTTTTGCTGTCATCACCAGGCTTGAGGCTTGGTCAACTGCAGCACCTTGAGCCTTCAATTCGAGAAGTTGGTTTTCGAGACTGTCGAGTTTCCTCGTGAAGATTTTGCGCTGAGCACGTTGTTCGTCTCCGACGAACCAAATGTATCCTGTCGCTACAGCAGAAAGAACCAGCGTAGTGAATGAAGCAAGCCATTCATAGGTCATTGCCTCAGGAATATCGCCAACAAATAATGAAAATGCAGCAACGCATCCAAGTCCAGTCATGATTGCTCTCCACCGAAGTACATCCAGGCCGCCTTGCAAAATATTTCCGGATACAGAGAAACAGGTGTAGGCTACTACGAGTACAAAGCCACATCCAATGAGACTGGTTGTTTCTTGGACCTCCAAATGTTTTGATGCAATCATCATAAGCACCGGCCATGCTATGCAGGCAAACGAACCAATACGCGTTCGAGCCTGTGGGTTATCGAGTACGCTGTCTTGTAGAATGAGCCCGTAGGCTATGATTAGTAGAGGGTAACCTAATCCTTGGAACAATCCCGGGTCTCCTTTGAAAGCAGATTGTAGATTCGGCCACATTAGCCAAATTGCCCCAGCGAGAATGACAAGAGAAGAAAGGGTACTGAGCCTTTCGATTTTATCTTGACGCGATTGGCGTGCTGCTGCAATTGCAGCATCTACATCCGCCCATGCATCGAGAGCCATAGGTGCTGTCGGGTACATCATGGTGATAATCACTCCGATGTTTCGGGCAGACTTTCACTCTCCATCGTCATTTTTTTTGACGGGAATGTTCATGGGTGTCTTTGGCTGCATTCAGTAGGAGTGGAGCGTTATGGCAGGGCTAATCACGATGGACGATTTGACGAACGATGAGATTCTGCAAATATTGGATGATGCAGAAAGACTCCTTCCAGTTGCTCAGGGAAAACTGTACCTTCCACTTCTACAAGGACGTATTCTTGGGAATTTGTTTTTTGAGCCAAGCACGAGAACTCGGATGTCGTTTGAAACGGCAATGAAGCGTTTGGGAGGGGATGTAGTGAATCTTGGTGACGTCAAAACCTCTTCAGTTGTCAAAGGAGAAACACTGTTCGATACCATTCAAATGGTTGACGGATATACCGATGTCATCGCCATGCGCCATCCCCGTCAAGGCGCTGCTCAATACGCTCAAGATGCTGCAAGCGTGCCCATTCTCAATGGAGGCGATGGAGCTGGACATCATCCAACTCAAACCATGCTTGACCTGTTTACAATCAAACAGGCACATGGTAAATTGGATGGTTTGAAGGTAGTATTGGCTGGAGATTTACGCTACGGAAGAACCGTGCACTCACTCTCACATGCCTTGGTTCGTTTTGGTTGTGAATTGATTTTTGCTAGCCCCGATTTACTCAAAATGCCAGCCGAGATAGTGTCCGATTTGAAGGGCCATGGAGCTCAAGTCGTTGAAACAGAGGACCTGTACGGTTCAATGGAGGGTGCCGATGTAGTCTATATGACTCGAATTCAGAAGGAGCGCTTCGCAGATGAAGATGAATATGCGCGTTGTGCGGGAGCATACAAACTTCATGCCCGTCACCTTACAGATGTCAAACAAGACATGATTGTTATGCATCCTTTACCACGTGTCGATGAAATCGACCCTTCGGTCGATGCGACTCGTCACGCACGCTACTTTGAACAGGCTTTCAACGGTGTTGTTGCGAGAATGGCCTTGTTGTGTCGATTACTGGGAGTCAAAGTTCCCGAGGATGTTCATTCTGAAGGAGGTGTTCTCTGATGTCAAGTGAACACAGTATGCGAAGAGTAACCGCAATCCGAAATGGAACAGTGATTGACCATGTCCCCTCAGGACAGGCGCTTCGAGTTTTGGAAATGTTGGGAATTGGTGGCAACACTTCGGTCCCCGTCTCGCTTGTGATGAATGTTCCATCCAAGAAAATGGGTTCAAAAGATATCATCAAAGTTGAGGATAGAGAACTTACACAGGCAGAACTTGACCGACTGGCTTTGGTTGCTCCAGACGCTCATGTTGCGATTATTCGTGCTTACTCGGTTGCAGAGAAATTAACAATTAACCTGGGAGATGAAGTCGTGAATGTTGTACGATGCACATTTTCCAATTGCATTACGACCAACCTTCGTGAACCTTTACCGCATCGTCTACGCGTCGTCGAGCGTGACCCGTTGCAACTACGTTGTCATTACTGCGGTCGCCCACAAGACTTGGACGAACTTGCGAACAATGTTCTATGATTCGCCGTTCATCAGTTCCCTCATGTCGCAGGCTTTGCATTGAGTTGCGGATGTTAATTCACCACAACTTTTGCACGGCATAGGTGGCGCAGGACGGGCTTCAGAACCCCCTAAGTCGATGACCTGGTCTCGAAGTTGTTTGATGTTGTCTGCCATTCGTAAGAGGCCATGCCGTGTCCCAGGTACATCCGATTCCATTTGAGCAACCATATCTCGATGTCGCCATCGTAAAGCACCTCTTGCATGAGGACATTCTTCATGATGCAGCGGCAGGTTTCTGTACAAAGCATACAATTGTATTTCCTGTTCAGGAATCCATCGGAGAGGTACAATTCGGGGTGCTAAACCGTCCACTGGTGTGGTTGTGTGAGGAGCAAGACGAAGCGTCCGCTCTAAATCCCCGTTGGTCATGTTCATGAGTACTGTTTGAGCCATGTCATCGAGATTGTGCCCTAAAGCCACATAATCTGCATTCACTTTTTTCGCTAGATGATTGATACCCTGTCTGCGAAACACACCACAATAAGAACATGGCATGCGAGGGATGTGCTTGTTTTCTTTTGCCAGTCCAGGTATTTTCGCGGCTACCTCGTCCATCTCTTTGAAATTCAATTCGGGGTAGGAGACGGTAATGAATTCAACACCTAAACGTTCACACAGTTCTTGAGCGCAAACCAGCGAGGGCGGGCGATAACCCTCGATCCCTTCATCAACAGTTCCAGCGACGATTCTCACATCCGGTCTGTTCCCGACACGGTCGACAATACTGTCCAGCAGCACTGCAGAATCCTTTCCGCCAGAGATGGCAACAAAGATGGTCGTGTTTCCTTCACGTGGGAGTATCAGCTGATGTCGCAGTTCACGTCCAATTTTTTTGCGAACCGATTTGGCCATGTGCTCATTGCATAATATTCTTCCAGAATAGGCCTGTTCAAGCACCGCAGGCTTTGAACAACTATCGCAAGTGGGTACGGTAAACACCGCATCGTCTTCTTGCGCCATGAGCAGATGCGAACATCGCTATGGTTTGAGTCCACCGATTGATTTCACCTGTTTCCGAGGATATGAATTTGTAGAAGAGATTAAAAATTCCAATTGCAAATTCGATTTTTCAATTTAATCTTTTACTTGGTGTAGGAGTATTTTCCCTCTTATCGGGGTTCTTGTATCGGCTGATAAGGCGCGGAAAAGTGAGCATAAATTGTCCTCCGCGCAATCGTTTTTCCAATCTCCAGTTGGAAAATCAATTTGGGTCCTCAAATCCCCCTTTAGGGGGATAAATGCGCAAAACTACTTGAAGGCCACAGCACTGTGCGATAGTTTGAGAACCATGTTGCAACGTATGCTTGCGGGATTATGCCGTCTCGACGGTGTAGAACATGCGATGTTGTTGGATGAATCATGTCAGTTAATCGCAAGTGTGGGCCAGGAAGGAATTTTTGCACCTGCCGAGCAAGCAACTCAAATGATTCACGCAGCGCAAGAAACAGCTCATGCGCTGGGATTAGGCCTTGTGTATGAGGTCTGGTGTGAAGGCGAAAGCCGCATGGTTGTTGATGCTGTTGCATCGAATCGCACCGTCGTATTGACAGGTCAAGGCGGGCGATTGGCTCGATGGCGTCACGCTCTTGACAGAGACCGTCAAATTTTAGCAACCACTTCAAGGATGTGAAGAACATGTTTAATCTGCCAGAAGGAACCCCGATCGATGAAAAGATATCTGTTGATGCAGGCTCAATTCAGCCATTTGACCATGGCGTAATTTCAACATGGATTGGACGAAGAAAAACCCCAACTGGCCATCGATTGGTTCGTGCAGGACGCATTGTTGGTTGGCTTGCCGAGTCTGGCAAAGGCAAATTGCTGTTGGCGGGTAAAGAAGCTCGATTACGTTTGGAGGAAATCGAAGGCAAGGAGAATTTCCGTTTTGAATCCGGTGAATATTCGCTTCGTGGCCTTGGAAGTGTTGCTGAGGTTCTACCGGAGGCGTTTGAGCATGCAGCTGATCGTCAAGGCCTCTTGCCACGTGGTGATGCAGTCGTTCGCTTGTTATCACGAGACCTTTCCTCAGTTTTACGAGCGATGGTTGAACGTGACACAGTTCGTGGAGCAATCGCTATTGACCAGGGGATGCTTATCGATAGTGTTGGCGATTTACCCAATGATGGCGAACAACTTGCCCGTGAAATTCATTCGACTCTTGAGGCGATGAGTATCAGTATCGTTGAAGACGATACCATTACCAATGGAAGTCATTGGACCATGCACCATGAAGGGGGTTCACTGCTCCTTGCACAAGCTGGCGATGTTTCGATAGGTGTTTGGACCGAAGCCAATACGAACCACGCTCGATTAATTTCTGCAGTCGCAGCAATACTTGAAGGAGAAATAGGCGCAGTCGGCGCATCAGGAGGTCCACTACCTGATGGATTTGTGCTGAGAGAAGGCAGAGGCGGTCCCGATGCTATCATTTCGATGCTGACCGCTGCAGTGAATGAGGAGGTTACAGGTCATCTTCAGTCTGGGCAATCTTCGACTTCTGTATCCCTTCTTCTTTCCCGCGGTGTTCCAGTAGGCATATCAGCTCCAGACGGACAATCCTTGGAAGAAGCGATGTTGACGTTCACCGATTCGTCTAGAATCCTAAAGTTGCATCGATTGCCGTCCGGAACGATAGTTTCTCGTGAATCAGGTACTGTAGATGAATTCCGTCTTGACGATTTTCATGATTTGCTGGTCACTCTTCGAACCCGTTCTGAAAGCCGTAGAGCCAATCTCAAAAGCAAACTTAACTCGTTGTTTGGTTTTGAAATTGGAATGGAGCAACTGCGTAAAAATCGTGCAAATGCAACCTTCCCAGAAACGGTGGATATTGTTAGCGGAGGCCTTCCTGACGACTCAAGTCAATCTTTAGCAGTCGATTCTGGATTGCGACGTAGACTCGAAGCTGCAGAACTTCAAATTCACGAGTTGGAGAAAGATAAAGCCGCTCTTTCAACAAAACTCGATGAAGCAAACTCGGCCAAGAGTGCGGCTCAAATTCAAGCACGGGAAGCATCCGAGTCTCGTCAAGAATTCCTCACTCAAGTTGAATCTTCAAACTCTTCTCTCGATCATATACAACTCGACCTTGCTGAAGCCCGAGCAGCCAGTGAACAGGCTGAAAACCGTGCTGAACGACTCGTGAAGCGAGTGAACGAACTTGAGCATCAAGTCAGTGAACGCGCTGCTGAACTTGCCATTGCATTGGGTGACGCCGATTCGAGCGAACTACTTCGCGCATCCATAGAAGAATTGTCTTTGAAAGAGGCTCAATTGAATGCGGATCTATTATCGCACAGCGAGCGCCTTGCAAGTATCCGTGAACAGGCTGATGGTGATGAGCGAAGACTACGGGTACTGCAAGAACAAGTCGAAGCAACTCGTGAAAGACATTCTCGTGCTCAGGCTGAAGCTTTGTTGATGGAAGAAAAAATCCACTCACATTCATCTCAACTCGAGGCAATCGATGCTGAGGCCAAAGCAGCAAGGCGTCGTGCTGAAGAAGATCGAACACGATTAGCAACAGATGAGGCGCGACAGGCCCAAGTTCAAGCAGAGTTACGAGAATTGATGTCTGATCGAAGACAGACACTTCGTGAACTTGGCGACCTGGGTGCTCGAAGAGGCCACGCTGAGGCAGAATTGGTTTCCCTCATCGAACGAGCAGAAGCACTTTCCCAAGCACATGAAGAAGCGTTGTCCGATATCCAGGAGGCTGAGCGACTTCGAGCGAGATTGGCAGAAGAACCTCTTGCTCAAGCATTGCTTGACGATGCATCAACATTCGACGGACTCGGTCCAGTGCTCGAACGGCTTGAAAATGCCCGTGCTCTTGGTTACTCTGTTACGCTTTTGGATCGAGCTGTCGAAAGAGGATTGCAGGTGATTCAATCAACTGTTGACCATGTTGCAGCAACTCCTCGCCATCTCTTGTCCAGCGAAGTTATGACTCTACTCGAACGTCAAGTTCCTCAAACTGCAGGCGCAGTACGAGGATTAGCACGTTGGTCTGTTCAGCAGCGATTGGAACATCAACTCGGGGAAACCGTCGGCCATGTCGTCATTGACTTAGAACACCTCCTCGAAGATTTTGATCGCTCAATAACCATGCTGCGTAGGCTTCGAAATGTGCTTGAACAGTTGGTACGTCTCGGGGCGCCTCCACAAGAGGTCGATGCACTCCTCAACAACTGCACTCGACCTGAAGCACTTCCAAGCATTGCAAAGGCAACCAGGAAGTTGATTCAGGTTGCTTTAGATGACATCTATCTTGAAGCGGATCAGCGCGATGCAGGTGAAGCAATCGCTCTGGAAGAAACGGCGAGCGTTCTGGAAGAACTGATTACTCAATTGGATGCTTCTGGCCTTGCAGACGGTGTTCCTCGAGGTATGCTTTGGGATTTCCAAAGAGATGGATTGCTTCCGTACGAGCGAAATTCCATTCCAGACACTCAGCGAACTCCAGTTGAAGAGGCAATGCTATCGGATATGGAATCAAACCTTGCTGGAACTGTTCCAGTTTCCTTGGATGTGGTTGCTGAAACCAAAGTTACTGACGATGCTGGATGGGAAGAAATGTCGGCGCCGGTTGACGACGAACCCGTTCAGCCTGTTACCCCATCGCCTCCAATATCAGCCCAGTCGACAAATAACGAGTTCGAACACAGTGATGAACGTGCTCAACTTGAAGCCGAACTTGCTCGACTTGACGCATCTTGGAACCATAGAAAAGAACCAACCAGTGAAAAATCCACTGACCCTGCCCTTGCTGCATTAGAAGCTCGACTTTCTGGATTGGATCTGTGAGGTGTTCTCATGACTTCAGAACCAACCACTCTCTTGCAAAGAGATGAACAACAAGGTCGCCGATATCCACTGTTTGTTGAGCGACTTCTTCTTCTAACTGGGGTAGTTGGTTTTTGGTTCCTTCACCCAATGGTTTTGGAACAAGTGGATGGTATTGGCGGTACAATTGCTGCATGGTGTGGATTACCACTTGTGTTGCTGATAGTTGTTGAAATCGTGGGGCGATTTGTTCAAACCGTGCGTAACGATTCAAGTTAAATCTCAACAACTTCTTTTCCTTGAGTGATAACTTCTGGATTACGCCGTGAATATATGAATCCCCAAATTCGCTCCCACGGGACAAAGAATCGAAGAAGTGCCATGACACTCAGGAACATTGCCGCAGAGATGACCAGTCCGTAAGTAAGCGACAATTCGATAGATTCCGAAATTTGTCCTGCCCACTGGCTGCCGGTCGAATCTTGGACAATACCCAACAACACGCTGTGGAATCCCAGAGCAACCATTGTCGCAATTCCGGTAAGTCCTAAGAATCCAAAAGTATGCCGTAGGTGTGTATTGAGAACATTGTCCATTTGCCGAACATACTCTGGATCACGCTTGCATGATTCCGGAAGTCTGTATGCATACTCAAGGTATCGAATGACGCCGTAGGATGATTCTTGAAACACCATGATGAGCACTGCAATCATAATCAAAGCGAATTGCTGCTTTGTAACAAGCATGAGTCCAAAGATTCCTATTGTCGGGTCGCTAAATTGAGCCCCAATGATGTTCACGGAATCACCGTATGAACCGAGCTGACCGTTGATGAGCGGGAATGCGAGAATGGCGTGAATTCCGAGGAACAGCAGCGTAAACCCGATTGCCCATGCAATTGAGCGACGAGAAAGCCCCCAAATTCCTCGGACACCCATGATGACGGGCAAGAGATACAAGAATAAAATCGTCAATGACATAATCATCAATAACGGCCATTCTAGTGAACTGAGTTCGCTTGAATTTGGAAGTCGAAGGTTGAAGGAAAACAACATTCCAGTTAACCAAGAAAGTAGGAGTTGCCCGACAAGTGCAACGATGAGAGTAATGATGAATCCCAGTTTCACACGTTGCTGTACCTTTGGGGTTTGGAATGCCAACAAAGCCATACCTCCACCCAGTAAAAGGCCGAGAATGATGGGTACGTAGAATCGAGACATTCCATCTCTACCCTCTCCAGTCAGCCAGTCTCCGATTGGAAGTTGGTCTCCAATCAGGAGCTCAATGGTATCAAACAGCATGGTGTGATCAATTGAGCCCACAACATAGGTTGAGACGACTTCAAGATACATTCCGATAAGTGCGATGGTTGCGATGACCTGTAAGGATATAATTTGCCATTGTTTTCTCAACATTTTCAAATGCAATGTACGAGGACTGATTTCACCGGTTACAGTGACGTCCGCTTGAATGCTTACATCATCTGCCATGCTTAGTACCCCCTCACTTGCATCAATGCCTGAGATAAATCCATGTCAGGCATCCAATCGATGACCATCGCACCAGAACCTGCTAGAGTGGTAAGTCGGTTCTGTCGTTCAAGTTTGAGCACTTCATACGACATTCTTGGAATACGGCTCACCAATCGTTCAAAGTCAATACTTGATGGCGAAAGAACAGTTACTTCGTGCCCACGTCCCACAAGGTCACGGACTGCAGCAGGTACTGTACCGTCACCTTCACATGAGGAAATGATAAACACAGGGCTTCCTCGGCTGAAACGACCACTCAAGGAATTTGTTACCGCTTGTAGCGGCATGTTTCCTTTTGGAGAAACACCCGCAAGAGCGCTTAAAATCTTGAAATATTGTTTGTCGCCGGTGTCAGGTGGCAGATAGGAGAGGCTGTCATCAAAGATAGCGAGAGCAACAGAGTCTCGACGTTTAAGGAAAAAGGCAGCGAGACTTGCAGCAGAAACGGTTCCCATTTCGAGCGGATTTTTTAGAACAGTTCCGATGCGAGCGATGTCTCTACTGTCCAGTAGAATATACAAATCTGTCACTGCATCTCGACACTTCTCATTGACCATCAAGTCTCCAGTTCGAGCGAATGCTTTCCAATTGATGTTCTTGAATGGGTCGCCTGGGACATATTCTCTCAACGAATAGAATTCAGAACCTTGTCCGGGAGTCCTCAATGTGGTCGCTCCAGTGTACATCTTTGGGGTTCGTGAACGAAGGAAAGCCTCCTCAACCTCTTTGATTTGAGGGAATATCACGATATCGCTGTGATGGTCAACATACATTTCATCAACTCCCAAATTGAAGGTGTTTCGAGAACGCAGAGATACGGGGCCAATCGAGAAGTGACCTCTTAACGGGCAACGTAGAACATAGCGAATCCGAGCACTTTCACCTGGTTTTAGGTTCAATCTCATTTGGTTGAGCCCACTTCGAAGCTTCATTTCGTGCGGTATGTTATCGTAGACCTCCAACAATTGAGTGTTGCGATTTGAGCGATTTGTTACCAACAGCTCGACATAGAGGTCGTCGCCTTTGTAGAGGTTGTCAGCTGATAGTGTTCGCTGAACTTCAACATCTCCGTGACCAGATATCCATGAGTTGACGACAATGAATGCAATGAAAGTCAAGCCAAGAATCATCATTTGCAGATTTGAAATCATCATTCCAATCAAAATGAGAGCAATACCTCCAGTAAAGGTGAATGATGCTTTACGTGTCCACATAGTTTCACCTCAGGTTCTGCCCCACGCCTTGATTCGTTTAACAACCGATACCGTTTGTTCCAAAGAATACTTTCCAGGTTCTATGGCAAACTTAGCCAACACTGGGTCGTTGATGAGCGAAACCAATTCACGAGCAGGCATTGCGTGGAATTCTTCGCGTGTGAGTCCGTTTTGATTTCTTACCTTGGATAAGAAAACCTGCCGGATTTTATCGGTTTTCGCGTAATATGTGTATCGATTCGCATCTCCAAATCCGTAGTAAATGATACTGAAAACGTGCCGCCATGGCTCAGGGTCTCGCTTTTTGATGAGCACAGCCTCGAAGGCAATAAACAGAATGAGGAACAAGAGTAGCATTGCCAATCCTTCCCCGGTAAAGTAGACAAGAAGGAAGTACACGGTGTTGTATGAGTCTGCAAGCAGGGCATTTTGCGGGTGCCTCGATTCGTCAAAAATTACCATTGCAGTTTCAGAAGGCTGTCCTTTTTCTCCAACTTTGCTCGACATCAAAGCTTCAGCAATGAAATCGAGTGCCCATTTGCGATTGTCATTTTCTGGAATGCACTTGGTGTTGTTTGTGACGCAGTCGTTTGAACCGTACAGTGGATTGTTAGGGTCGTTGAAACCTTCATAATCGTAAATGGCGTTGATCAACGCAGAACCGTCTGCCATGAACACGATTCTTCCTCCATCGTTTGGGTCGCAGGAATTTTCAGCACATGCTTCGATACTGAGATTGAATTGCCCCCACAAATCTGGTGTTTCCGAATTTTGTTCGTTTCCAACCCAAATTTCTCCGTCTCCGTTGACATCAACAGTTGCTTCGTTGCTGGTAACGGCACGAATGGAGACATCATTGAAAGCCCCAGTTACGCCAGGAATCAGTTCAAGTGCAGTGATGTTGTTCAAGAGCAGCTGATATGTTGCGTTATATTGGATTTCACCGTCTTTCCAGTGTTGAGCACAAAGTCCTGCCTCATCCAAATCCATGGTTTGACCATTCAGAAGGCTGCAGGGATGTGCGCCTTCTCCAAGTGAACCACTCCATCGTTCATGAACCGAAATTGTGTCAGGGTCGATGCTGCTTCCGTTCATGCCGCACGGAGTCGATTGAATGCACATCCAGACATAGTTGAAATCCAGTTCTTCGACATAATTTGTATCGTACAGTTGGTATCCAGTGTATCGCACACCATACGCTTGGGCTATGCTGCCTGCAAAGCCGTAGTCGTCAAGAATCAATGCAGTTCCTCCAGCATCAACAAATTCGACAATTGCATCGATTTCGGATGGAGAATAACCGTCCTCGGAGGCGATGGTAATGAAGCCGTCACTGTCGAATTGGGGTAAGGAGAGTGTATCTCTCTCAACGCCTGCAAGAATGTAGGTTGTATTTCGTGGGTCTTCAATGTCTGCTAACAAGAGAGGGCTACTTACCAGCGAGTTGGTTTGGATTCCCATATCTTTGATATCCTCACGGAAAGCAGACATATCGTTCCAATCATCGTCGTAAGCAGAAAGTTGATTGGTGTTTGAAAGGTTCACAAAATTGGCTAAAACACTCAACAAAAGTACAAGCAAAACGGACCAGAATGCGACTTGTAAGCCGATTCGACGGTAGTTGAGATTGATGTTGTCGAGCATGAGGTCACCTTCTAGAGCACTGTTCCGACATATCCACGCGCTCCATTGTGTTTAGAAGGTTGTTATCATGTGGGTAGAAAATGCTCATTGGCATCGACACCCAGTTTTTGCTAATTGTTGATGTTAGCGCTTCAAATGGACTTTAGAAGCCACTCGGGCCACCTCGTCTACTGGAATGTGAATCAATCCATCTTGGAGTTCCCAAGGAAACGCAGAGGAATCAAGATTTGGCTCAAGCTCGACACGCAGGGCAGATATTGAACCTGACTGTTTGTCAAAAACAATGTCGCGAAGGATGCCGAGAAGTTCGCTTTGAGGATTAATGACCTCTCTGCCAACGATTTCACGAGCAAAAACTGCCATCTACAATCGACCTCTGTTTCAACCACAACGACGCAGCACATCAATGCGTCGATTCACGTATCGGCCTCACATTGATTCCATTCCGAAACCAGTGTCACGGGAACGCTTGATGTTTGAAAGTCCAGATGTCAGCAAGGTTTCCATCTTTTGATAGTACGTCAGCATCTCAGCGGTAACCGTCGGTCGTACGCGCTTTATCGCCTCTTCAAAATGGGTTTTAGTAACCTTCTTTTTGCCAGCACGCATGCAGATGAGAGCGGCTTCACGACAAACAGCTTCGATATCAGCCCCGGTAAACCCATCCAAGCCACCAATGATGTCTTTGAGAGAGAATTTGGATAGTGGCATACCTTCACTGTGAATCTTGAAGATTGCTTCTCGGGCTCCAGCATCCGGTGGCGGGACGTGAAGAACGCGTTCAAATCGTCCACTTCGAAGAAGAGCAGGGTCAATCATTTCTGGACGGTTTGTTGCTGCCACGATAATGACGCCGTCCAAAGACTCGACTCCGTCCATACTCGCAAGCAATTGGTTGACAACTCGATTACCAACATCACTGCCCTCTGTACCCGATGAGGATCGCATGCTCGCAATCGACTCAAATTCATCGAGGAAAATGATAGCGGGAGCAGACTGTTTTGCTTTCTTGAAAATTTCACGAATGGCACGCTCAGATTCACCGACCCATTTCGAAATCATTTCAGGACCCTTGATGCTTATGAAATTCGCCTGGGCTTCGTTGGCGATGGCTTTGGCCAACAAAGTCTTACCAGTACCTGGTGCACCAAAGAGAACAATTCCACGAGGTGGCTTGATTCCAAAGTGTTCAAACAATTCGGGTTTGGTAAGCGGCCATTCAACAGATTCTTTCAGCCTGTCTTTGACTTCATCCAATCCACCGACTTCATCCCATGTGACCTCGGGAATCTCAACATAGATTTCTCGCAATGCAGACGGTTCGACATCCTTGATTGCCTCATGGAAATCCTTCATACGGACTTCCATCTTCTCAAGTACTTCTGGTGGAATAGTTTCTTCCTCCAAATCGATTTCAGGCAGATATCGTCGGAGTGCCTTCATGGCAGCTTCACGAACCAGTGCGGCGAGGTCAGCACCTACAAACCCGTAAGTATTGTCAAGGACCCAATTGATTTCAAAGTCATCGGAGATTGGCATTTGTCGAGTATGGACGTCCATAATCTCGCTGCGGCCATCTCGGTCAGGAACGCCGATTTCGATTTCTCTGTCGAATCGACCAGGTCGGCGTAAAGCAGGGTCAATGGCGTCTCTACGGTTGGTTGCACCGATTACCACAACATTGTCTCGGCCTTGCATTCCGTCCATCAAGGTCAGCATTTGTGCGACCACACGCCGTTCTACTTCGCCACTGACATCCTCTCTCTTAGGGCAGATAGAATCAATTTCGTCGATAAAGACAATAGCGGGTGCATTGTCAGCAGCCTCATCAAAAATCTCACGCAGTTGTTTTTCTGATTCTCCGTAATATTTTGAGATAATTTCAGGGCCGTTGATGCTCTTGAAATGAGCATTCACTTCGGTTGCAACAGCCTTTGCAATCATTGTTTTACCGGTTCCAGGTGGCCCATGAAGAAGAACGCCTTTTGGAGGGTCAATACCAAGTCTTCGAAACAGTTCTGGATGCTTAAGTGGCAACTCTATCATTTCACGAACCTTTTGCAACTGCTGTCCAATTCCACCTACATCTTCGTAAGTTATGCCTTCAGATTGACCGACATCAACATCGTCCACAGCTTCGTCTTTGATGACGATGTCAGTATCGTTGGTTACCTTGACGATGCCTTTTGGGGTGGTTTGAAGAACTGCAAAAGGTAATGCTTCGGCAAAGAGGGTCATTCCAGGAATGAATATTCGGTCACCTTGGACAACGGGTCTCTTTGAGAGGCCTCTGCGAGCGAAACCTTCGATACCGGGTCCAAATTTGACTTTCTGCTTGTTCGCCATGACTGGTGAAAGTACCAATTTTGAGCATTCCTTGGCTACAACTTTGCTAACGGTGACTCGGTCTCCAAGGCTAACGCCGGCATTTTTCCGAATAATGCCATCGACACGCACGATTTCCATCTTTGCATCTTCAGGTCTGCTTCTCCAGTATATGGCAGCGGTTGAGCGCTTTTCACCCTTGATTTCAACGATATCACCGGGTTTGAGACCAAGATCATTTTCTCCAGAAATACGAGCTCTTCCGTGACCGACATCGGACGGAATTGCCTTCGATACTCGCAACGACATACTCTTCTCATCTTTTGCCATAACTTCACTTCGCTTGATGAATCGTCGAGCCTATTTAATCGTCGGCTGGACGCCTCTCCTTCTTTTGTTCAAGCCGGCCCCCTTTTAACCTTAAGTCGTCTTTTTTTGGCGGACATCGAGAATTTTTTCTTCAAAAACTCTCCATCACTTTGAAATGGGGCGTTTCATTGGGTGTGCCATGGTTCACGTTCTTGAAACAGGTCTCGAATTCTTAGCATCAGATAATCCAAACGGCAAACCCGCTGTTAAAGGCTTCAATATCATCAACGGACAGTTGACTCTTGCTAGCGATGGTGCAACCTTTGCTTCGATAAATCCAGCGATTCTTAACGATACGCTTGGAGAATTTCCGCTTTCAACCAAATCCGATGTCAACGCAGCCCTGGATGCAGCTCACGCCGCTTTCCCTGGTTGGGCCGCAACTCCAGCTCCAACCCGTGGACAAATCATTGGCAACATGGGTCGTTTACTCATGGAACACAAGGATGCAATTGTCGCTCTTGAAACCCGTGAAATCGGTAAAACACTCAAAGAATCGGCCGGTTCCGTTCAAGAGGCAATCGACACGTGTTTGTTTTTCCAATCCGAAGGTCGTCGTCTTTACGGTCAGACAGTGAATTCGGAATTGCCTGACAAAGAATTGTTCACTTACCGAAGGCCGTTGGGTGTGTGTGGTATCATCAATGCTTGCAACTTTCCTGCAGCCGTACCTTTTTGGAAGATGATTCCCGCAATCATGTGCGGCAATACCTGTGTATGGAAGAGTCCGCAAGATGCTCCTCTGCTTTCGTTTGCTCTCGCACGAATCATGCATGAAGCAGGCTTGCCGAACGGTGTTATCAATTTGATTCACGGCAAAGGCAGTGGAGCTGGACAACATTTGATTGATGCCGTCGATGAAGGACGCGTCAACAAGATTTCATTCACCGGTTCAACTGAAGTTGGTAAGATGATTGGAGAAGTCTGCGGGCGTAATTTGGTCTCATGTTCTCTCGAACTTGGTGGTAAAAACCCACTTGTCGTCATGCCAAGCGCTGATATCGACAACGCTGTTGAAGGTGCCTACTGGGGTGCTTTCGGGACCGCTGGCCAACGCTGCACCTCCTTGGGTAACTTGATTCTCCACAAGGACATTTACGATGAGTTCATGACCAAATTCATGGCAAAAGTTGAATCGACAAAGATTGGAGATTCTTTGGTTCACGATGGCGTTCTTTACGGCCCAATGCTCTCAGAGAAGTACGCAAAGGATTTCCTCTTAGGAGTCGAGATGTGCAATGCATCTGGAGCAAAACAGATTTTTGGGCAAGGTCGAATCACCAGCGACAACAAGCCATCCAATTTCCTTGGACACGCCGAAGATGGAGTCTACATGTGGCCTCACGTCTTTACCGATGTAACAGAAGATATGGACTGTTTCCATGAAGAGGTCTTTGGCCCCGCAGTCACTGTTTGTAAGGCCAATGACTTTGAGCATGCCCTCCATTTGGCAAACGCTAGTCCATACGGACTTTCCTCTGCAATTTATACCAACGATCGACTCGAAGCCTATCGTTACAAGACCGGAATCAAGGCTGGTATGACTGGAATTAACAATTCCACAACGGGTGCAGAAGCCCATTTACCGTTTGGTGGAGTGAAAGGTTCAGGAAACGGTACTCGAGAATCCGGAATTTGGGTTATTGAAGCGTACTCGTATTGGCACGCTGTAAACGATGAACTTTCAGGAAAACTTCAACTTGCACAGATGGATGTCGATGAAGTTGAAATGGCTGAAGCAGATGTGGACTGGACTCAATTGGCTTGATTGCTTGAGCAATTGTCGCATAAAAAAAACCACACTTCATATATGGATAACAGTGGATGGAAGGTGTTGGAGTGACTAAAATGCCGTCTCGATTCGTATTGGACACTGATGAAGGCATTGGCAATGCAGATAGAGTTCAATCTGCTTATCTCGAATGCGAAAACATCGCAAGGGCAGCATCTTCCTCTTTTTTCCGTTCGTTCCGACATCTTCCCGAACCTAAGCGCAAAGCCGTCAATGCATTGTACGCATTCTGCCGCAGAGTTGATGATATTGCTGATGGAGACTGGTTGCCAAAAAGAGATTTGACTCATCTTGACAAACTCACTCGCCAGCAATGCAAAGTTTCTCAAGAAAATCGAAAAATGAACTCATTTTTTACTCAAAAAGAACATTTCACTCGTCTGCGTGCACTCAACTCTTTCCGAGAGAACCTCGACTTAATTGAAAATGGTGTTAAAATGACTGAACCAATGTTCATCGCATTGGCAGACACATTGAATCGATACCCCATTGAAGTCGTACACTTGAGAGAACTCATCAACGGTATGGAAGACGATCTCTACGAAACCTCCTACGAGCGTTTTGAAGACTTGCGCCGTTACTGTTACCGAGTTGCATCAACTGTCGGTCTGTGTCTGATTGAAATTTATGGATATACCGACCCAAATGCACGTCGTCATGCCGTTGAGATGGGTATTTTCTTGCAGTTGGTCAATGTCCTGCGTGACATACAAGAGGACTTGTCTCGAAACAGAATCTATATCCCTTCAGAAGAATTAGCAAAGTTTGGTATCTCTCAATCGGATTTGAAAGACCCTTCGCTTGCTGGTACCAAGGCATGGCAAAATTTCATGCGACATTACATTGACCACATCCAAGCTCATCGCAAAAATGCTCTCGGTCTGCTGCCTCTTTTGGACAAAGATGCCCGCCGCTCTCCACGCCTCATGTGTATGGCCTACAACGCCATACTCAACGAAGCAGTTCGTCGAAACGGTGATGTTCTCAGCCGCCGACTGACACTCAATCTTTATCGTAAGATTCAGGTGGCTTTCTCCACCCTACTTTCACCGAGTCTCGAATAATGTCAGTTGACATTAATGACTGGTGGCGAATCCTCGACCTCAACAAATGAGGATGCCAACAGTGCGCTCATCAAGACCAAAAGTTGTACGATGATGATGGTTGAATCAATATCGGTCATCATGCGATGAGCGACTGATACGACAAGTGCAGGGCCTGAAGCCAAGGTAACGACTCTTGCAATGCCTTGGCACCGCAATCTGCCGTTTGCTAGACTTGCCATGATGATAAATAATCCAAATCCAATGAGAATTCCTCCTAATGCGTCGAGGAGATACAATCCCAATTCATTTGCCTCAGCATCATCAGTCCATTCTGCAAAACTTTGTTCCATGAAGAAATCTCCAGCAAAACAAGCCATTATTCCATTCAAAATGTAGGTCGCACCTATCACACGTAGCATATTCTGTCCATTGAACCAATCTCCTAGGGCCATGGTTGCAATTCTGTTCTTCGGTACTTATTTGTTGGCAAATTAATTTACCAAATGTAACCAAAACAGCTGGATAATCAAAAAGACAGAGTTGCGATAATTGCCCGGGATACTCAATGATCAGGACTGGTAGAGAATTGTTACCGATTGGTCGATACTTACCCGCTCTTGACTGTCATCAACAGTTATGCTCAAATCATGAACTTGAAAGGTGTTGAAGTGGATGGTATTCCAATATTCTGTCTCTCCATCCTGAATCTGAGTGGTTTTCTTTTGGCAAACATCGTCGAGTTCATCGATAATGTTCCAAGTGACTTGAACCGGTTCACTTCCACCGCCTAGATCTTCAAGCAGGTTCGGGTTTTCAACGGTAGAATAAACTTCAATCATCGTGGGGTAGGGTCCTTCGTTCATCGGTTGAGGGTAAAATGTCAAGATTTCGGGTTCATTCGTGTTGGATTCGGTCCATTCGATTCGCAATTCGATACGTATCGAAATAGAATTGTTTTGCTGGCGACCATTTTCATCAACTGCAAAGGCGGTCACATTGTATATTCCATGGTAGAAAAATTCGACTTCGACTTGAGTCTCGCTTTCGGCATCGACGACGATGGGCTCCCTGCCGTCGAGCGGGTCTACCCCGAACGATACGAGCTCGTTGTCAGCGGAAGTCTTGGAAAAGTCAAACCCAATCTGAAGTGTTGAATTTGAAATCATTTCGCCTTCTGAGTACACTTGAACCAATGTGCCATTCGTTGTTTCACTTTCCACAACGAGTTCGATACCGTTTTCAATTGGTTGTTCGCTAATACAACCGGTCAGTGATGTCAAAACGAACAAGATGGTCAAACCCAGCGTTGCGGTTCGAGCCATGTTTCACCCTACTCACGGTGGTATAAAACGGACACTGTTTGAGTACAAGGTATCTTGATTCCTCGTGAGAAGAAAGCGAAATTTTTTGTAAATTGTACTGAGGAATTGAAACATGACTTCAAAAGCAGTTGTGTAGATTTTAGACTATGCGAACCTTCTCCAGTGTCTTCATTAGTGTAATTCTTGTCGCTACTCTGTTATCTGCTGGAGTACTGGTTTCTTTCGATTATGCACGTCAAAATACGGAAAACCAACAATTTTCTGCTTCAGTAGACGCAAACGAAGGTACCAACTATTACACTCTAATTGAGATTGACGAAGGTGATAACAATGAAGAGGAATCGATTACCTCCATTTATCACGAATTCGTCTTCACCGTAACCGGCGAAGGCGATTCTGTTTCATGGGATTTTGGTGACGGGTCTGCAGGCAACGGCATGTCAATTTCTCATCAATACGAAACACCCGGTATCTACACGGTCACTGCAACATCAATTTCTCCGAATTCAGTAAAAACCTCTACGCTTGAGGTTCTTGTCGACCTCGAAGCAGTCGTTGAAGTTGACAACATGGAGTGCACATGTGCCCCAACTGCAAAAGATTCTGTGATTGACCTACTGGGAATGCAAGGTATGATGTCGCTCGAAGGATACGTCATGGTTGAGCATGATGGTAGCAGTGAATCATGTACACTTCGCAATCCATTGCAGGAGTGTCATTTGCGAGTAATTCTGGAAAGAACAGAAGAGGGAAGTGTCGTTTCTCAAGACATTCTATTCGATGATACTTTCCGAACCAATGAAGTGGTTGTCGACTTTTCACTACCCGAACTTGAATTTGAACAAGGTGAGGGCATCCAACTGCGCTTGGAGACCGACCAGTTGAGAGACTGGCACAAGCCTATGGCTTCATGGTCAAGTACTGCGCCGGTGTGAAGTTATTTTTTCCACTTTCCAAGTGCATCGCGCAGAGCGTGTTCTAGGTCGGAATACTGGAACTCATAGCCACTTTCAGTCAATCGATTTGGCAACATTTTGCTGCTATCGGTTGCCAAGGTGACGCCCATTTTCCCCATGAGGAACCAAATTCCGAAAGGAGGTACTGGCATAAATGACGGGCGCCTTAGGATTTTTCCTAGTACTTTGGCAAACATCTTTTGTCGAACTGGATTTGGTGAGCCAAAGTTGTAGACACCTTCGCAGTCGGTGGACATCATAAGATGGTCAATAGCATAGACTTGATCGTCCATTGAAATCCATGAGTACCACTGTTTACCCCATCCGATTGGACCGCCAGCACCGAGTTGAGCAGGCAGTAACATCTTCTTCAATACGCCACCAGTTGCGTCCAATACGAGTCCTGTGCGGCAGTGAACTGTGCGAACACCGGCATCCTTTGCAGCTTGTGCCGATGCTTCCCACGCGACGCACATATCGGGTAGGAAACCAGTTCCTGCGGCTGATTGTTCGGTTAAATTTTCATCTCCTCTACTTCCATAGTATCCCATTGCGCTGGATACGATGAACACTTCAGGCTTGTTTTGTAACTGAGCAATTGTCGAAGAGAGAAGTTGGGTGCTTTTCGTGCGGCTTTCTTCGAGAACGATTTTCCGTTTTTTAGTCCACCGCTTGTCACCGATTCCTGCGCCACCAAGGTGAATGATTGCATCAAAGCCTTCGAGTTCCTGAGCCTTGATTTTTCCTTGGCTTGGATCCCACTGAATTTCGTTTTCCTTTGGAGTTCTTCTGACCAGCCTCCATACATCGTGCCCTGATGTGCCAAAGTAGGCAATCAATTGGCGCCCAATAAGGCCAGATGAGCCTGCAATCAAGATTTTTTTCCTTTTGATGTGGGCGAAGTTATGGTAGCGTTTCAAGTCTTTAGCAAGTCGAATTTCACGGGCTTTGAACATTCGCTGCAAACGCTTTCGAACATTGCCACCGCCAAAAATCCGACCAAGAATACCCATTGGGAGCGCATATTCGACTCTGTCGTCAACTCTACACGTGTTGTTTTCTGTTTCGACGAATGAGTGTACATGATGCCAGGTTTTGAATGGACCCTTGACCATTGTGTCAGCAAATGTATGCGGGGGATTGTACCCAGAATGTTCAGCAACCCACTTCATTTTTATTGGTCCCATTGGAAATTTGAATGTAAGTCTGGTTCCGTCTTCAAGCGAAGATTCACCGGAAACAAGTTCTGCTTGTTCCCATGGAGGCATCAAACGTCGAAAAGCGCCTTTTCGTTCGTGCCATGCAAAAGTTTCCTCGACGTTTGTATCGACTTGTGTAGAATGTGTAAATTCCAAACAACCACCTCAGTAACGGAACTCTTGTAGATACGGCTTCAAATCAAACTTGCGACGCGTGTTGGCTGATGACATGTAACGAATCTTTCCGAAAATTGCTCGTTCTGGGCCCCACGCTCTGTCGTGTCGTCCAAGAACCCAAAAAATTCCGGTGTAAGAATTCGGATCCCTTCCATCCAAAGCATAACGATCGTTGAGATGAATCATCCATTCTGCAGCTTCTTCCGGCGATGGTGCCCACTCGAGAATTCTTTTGCCCCAAAGCATGCGAAGGTAGTTGTGAATAATCCCATCACGAACGAGTTGCCGTTGCGCAGCGTTCCAAATTTCATCGTGCGTATCGGCTTTTTCGATTTGTTCAAAGGTGTATTGGACACGTTCATCGCTTGCATGTTCCATAAGCGTCGTTTTTGCCCAGTCCGGTAACGATTCAAATTTATTGTGTTCAGGGATATGGTATGCATTGTTGAATCCAAGTTCCCTCCAAGTGATTATCTGGTCGAGGAAACTCTCTACCGCTCGGTCAAGATTCCACCAACCTTCGCGTGAACCCTTGCGCGGCATTTGAATTGACTCGGGGTCCCAGCCACTGGTTTGTAGAATTTGATTAACCACTTCAACCGTAGAGATATGTCCGAAGTGAAACCAAGGCGATAGACCGCTTGTTGCAGGATTTTCGACCTTATTGCGGTCATCAGCATAGCGGTAAAGTCTGTTCGACAGGAACTCCTGAAGCATGCGTACTGCAGTGCTTCTGCCTCCACGGGCGTGAGGGACAGGTGGAACTGAGTGGTCAATATCAATGGTCGATATTGCTTCGCGACCGGAACTCCCAGGTTCGCTGGCCCTCCATAGCCATTCGTACGGTGTAACGTTGAATTCCCAACGATTTGACATTTCGTTGAATGTTTCATCGTCAATCCACAAGGAGTGTTCCTTGGCAACCGGTCGAAATTGAGGCCATGTCTCCATACATGCTACGAAGTTTTGGTGTACAAATCGACGGAAACCGTGGGCGGTTGGAAAGGCACGTTCGGTCCAAGACATCGGGAAAACACCGTTTGAGTCCACTGCGATGAGTTTGCGGTTGATTGAACGACTTGCGTGTCGGACTGCTTTGGATGGGAAGTAGGTTGGGAAATCATCGGTAACTATCAACACTGCATCTTTTGAAAGTTCGTGGAGTTTGCCGGTATGTCCGCTCAAAGGCGTCTCAACCCATGGTACATAGCGAATTTTGTTGTCTTTGAAGATTCTGATGTTCTCAAGCATTCCCTGTATCATGAATGTGCAGATGCGATCGTTTGCAAACTCGTGGCTTGTAGAAATTTCCTCGAGTACGAGTAGCGGAACGTTTCGTTCTTGGGCAAGGTTAGCTGCATGTTCAAGTGCAGCATTTGAGTTGAACCTTCGACTCGAAATCATCCAGTAAAGAACATATTTGCCTTCTTTGTTCTCAAGTTTTTGGTTGCAGTCGCGTGCTCGTTCTACTAATCGAGGATTCATGCTTCTCCCCCCCATGATTTAGGCAAGGTATGAAGCATGTATGGATGGCCACGCTCGCCTTCGTAGTCGATGGTTCGTAAGGCTTGATTTGAGTTCACGGCCCCGATGGCCATGGAGTGCATAGCATCGCTAATCCATTCCAACTGATCGAACTCCTCAGCACGAACAAATCGGGTTGTAAGCACTTCTTCGCCAGGTTTTGGTTGTTGATTCTCATCAATGTCTACAAGGTATGCTATGAATATCGCAGGGGTGCCGTCTAACAATCGCTCGCGTATTGATTGTACCCCGCGAATTGTCCCCTCTATGTCGCATTCCTCAGACAACTCACGTAGCACTGCATGGCTGGGCAATTCGTTTTTGTTCACGTATCCTTTCGGTAGCCCCCAGCAATTCTTGTACCTGCCGTGGGCTTCTTGCACCAGCAGAATGCTTCGTGCACGGCGTACAATCGCCGCAACACCTACGTCGCATTCTACGGTGTGCATGAATTGATTTCTTACTTGGGAGTTATAAACAAGTGTTTTTCAAATCAGAGATTTCAAACATCTCTTTATATCTAGATGGTCGAAATTTAGCCCATGGACAAAAAGAAACCTGTCTCAGTTAACATAGCCTCCGACGCAACGATTCCCACAGAGCACGGAGATTTTAGAATGCGAGTCTTTGTTGACAAAAATGGTGCCGAACACAGCATTCTTTCCGTCGGTCTAGACGATGAAGCCAACAAATCGCCACTTATTCGCATTCACTCAGAATGCTTGACCGGTGATGCCTTCGGTTCGCTAAAGTGTGATTGCGGACCTCAACTCCAAGCTGCTATGGCTCGTATCCAAGAAGAAGGATGCGGTGCTGTCGTTTACATGAGACAAGAAGGACGTGGAATTGGGCTTGAAGCCAAGATTCGAGCGTACGCACTTCAAGATCAAGGAATGGACACTCTTGACGCCAATCTTGCATTGGATTTGCCTGCTGACGCCCGAGAATACGATTTTAGTGCTCACATGCTCAAACAGGTTGGCGTTTCCAGTGTTCGTTTGATGACCAACAACCCACTCAAAATTGAGGGTCTAGTATCAAACGGTATTCGCATCGAAGAGCGTCTTCCTCACATCACTGGTGTGTGCAAAACCAACAACCATTATCTCTCAACGAAAGCCAAGCGAATGGGACATCTAATACCTGAGCAGGTATAGGATACTTTACAAATCGAATCACCGAGGGCACGATATGGGGAATAAACTCGTTGGACAAGTTGCACCGAATTTTACTCTTCCTTCGACAACCGAAGAAATGGTTTCTCTTGCTGATTACGACGGAAAATGGAAAGTCATTTTCTTCTATGCGAAAGACGGTTCTCCGACTTGTAAAAGAGGTTGTTTGACCTTCAAAGAACAATACGATTTGTTTCAATCTTTGACCCCTCCAGTTGAGGTTATTGGTGTCAGCCAAGATTCATTGGAAGACCACAGGCGATTCAAAACAGAACTTGACTTACCGTTTGCTTTGCTGAGTGACCCCGAAAGAGATGTTGCTGATGCTTACGGCGTTCCAGTTCACCTTGGCATATTTCCCAGCAAATCCTCATTTTTAATCGGGCCAGACCGCAAAGTCCACTACTGCTACGATTGGTTGTTCCGACCACGCCGGCATGTTGCTCGAATCCTTGATGCATTTAGTTCCCTTTCTGCAGGAGGGGAAATGGTTTGAATTGGACAGAATTGTTTCAAGATGCAGGTCTTTCAGAACGAGAGGCTCGCTCAGTAGTCATTTTGTCGACATCCAAAGAGCTGAAAGCCAGTGAACTGGCCAAAGAACTCGGTACCAATCGACTGGACGCTTACAACTCGCTTTCTCGCTTGACTGAGATAGGACTTGTTAGCGTAACGGCTGATAGGCCGATGCGCTTCTCGTGTTCATCTCTCCCAGTTCTGTTCAAACGCTTGATTAAAGACCAACGAGAACGAATCGACCGTACCAGTCAATCTTTTGAGAAATTGATGTCCGGTGCCAAGTCAGATTACGATGAGGAAAGAAAGGAATCCTCCGAGGATACTAACGCAAAGTTTGCAGTACTCAAAGGTCGTGAACACATTCACAAGAAGATAGCAAGCTTCGCTGACGAAGCCGAAGAACGACTGATACTTTTGTTGGGCCGCTTTGGAATCTTACACCTCTGCCGTTCATCAGGTTTGGATGAGGTAAACTCAGCATCAAAACGAGGTGTTGTTGTCACGGTACTGGCCCAACTTGACCGTCGTACAGTTCGATTCTATGACCAACTCGACCAGAGCATTGAAATTCGCCACACAGATGAGGTAAACGCTCTTGGTGTATTGCAAGATACAAACAACGTCATACAATTCTTGCATGTTGAAGAAAATCCAGTAGGTCGCGGTCGTGAAGATGCCGCATTGGTAATTAACTCGGATGTTTTTAGCAGTTCACATTCTGATTTTGTTTCAGCAATTTGGAACAAGGCAGTAGATTTTCAAAGCGCTAAGAAACGCTTCACTGAAGAACGCATTGTCGACCCTTTACGACTTACGGTCGGAAAAGGTTCGTTCCTTGACCAGTTCCGTGAAGCCCTTCAGGTCAGTTCTGATTTGCCAGAGAAGGATACACCGTTTAATCCTGAATCGTTCTTAGCCTCGACCCGAGGTATCAATCAAGCCCGTGCAGCTTTGCAAGACGGGACAGTTGAAAGCCTCAACCAATTGGGCATCGATATCAATACAATGCTACGCCAAGTTGGTCAACGAATTGGAGAAGAATTGACCTTTAGTCTTCGCAAGATCGAAGGACATGTCGAATATTTGAATGAACTTATGGATTGGTGGGAGCATGCGGGACTCGGCGAACTGGATTACGATAGTGACCCGTTCTTCCACATCATTGTTCGTCTTGCCCATCCGGCAAATTCCGATTCAAAAGAGGCTTTGCCGTTGTGGGAATTGGATGATGGAATTATCGAAGGAGCCTTAATGGCTCGATATCCAGAAGACGGAAATGTACGAATTCGACGTGAACAAATTGAGGATTCTGAAGAGTCCACATGGCGCTACACCCTCATTTTTATCGACGAGGAACTCGACGAGGAATCCGACTGAAAAAACATTCTTTGATAAGTTGGGGTTCGAAACTCAGTCCATGCGGGCATTTACCTTCTTTCGCTTCATGCGCCAAATATTGCGTAAGAAGCCCGCAGACCTTGATTGGATTCAACGTCAAGGACTTATTGCAGTGAAACTGGCTCAAATTTTTGCCTTACGCCCCGACTTGCTTGGGGTTGAAAAGTGCCGACAACTGCAGCAACTGTATCAACACGCAGCATCTATTGAGGCAGAAAGTTTGCACGATACGATTTCAAACAAGGCACCAGAAGGATTCGCCGATGCCTTCGAATTCATCGATGACCAACCACTTGCAGCAGCATCGGTTGGACAAGTGCATCGTGGTCGATTGAAAACAGGTGAAGAGGTCGTCATCAAATTCATCAAACAAACCAACGCAGTTGAATTCAAAAAAGAAGTCAAACGAATGCGAAGATGGTTGCGAATTTTCTTGATTTTCGCTCCTAAATTGAGGAAGGTTGGAAATCCCATGGCCCTCATCAATCACGTTGCAGATTACACATTACGGGAACTGGATTTGCGAAACGAAATCAAAGGAGCCGACGAACTGAAAGGCATTCAGAGTTCACTTACAGAAAGTTTTGACATGTCGTTACTTCGCTTCCCGATTTACTACCCAAAACTCTCCAATCAAGATATTCTTGTTTCTGAATACATCGAAGGAATGTCGCTCGAGGAAGGTATAGAAAAGAAGGCACTCAGCTGGGATTTCCTCTTGCAGTTTTTCCGTATTCATGGAGCATTCTTGTTCGGTATCGGTACTTTCCACGGCGACTTGCATCCTGGAAACTGCATTGTCGACAAGAATGGAAAGTTTGTCTTTATCGACAACGGCGCCATTTGTCATGCGCCAAAACACGTCGCTCACTCCTTGTTCACATTTTTCGACCATCTTTCTCGTCAAGAACGGCAAGAGGCATTTACTGCGTTGCTTGCGATGACTGAAATGACACCGAATGAAAAGAAATTGAAGAAATATTACGCCACTATGGGAGAAATCTATCATGATTTTGAAAACAAACCCGTCGGTGAACAAAGTCTCACACGAATCATGATGAAGACCGTACGTGCAGCAGTCGAACATGCAGGTGCGAACTTTGGCGAGGAGGCATTCCCAATTATTCGTGCTCTCATGTATCTGGATGGACTTGTTATCCGCACTCACCCCGATGCTCTGCTTATCCAATCCATGGGGCCATTCTTGGAAGAATTCAAACAGAAACTCAACATTTGAGGTGATCGATTGAGTCGAACCGTAGCAATTCTTGGTGCGGGATTGGCAGGATTGCGTTGTGGCTCAATTCTTCATCAGGCTGGATATGATGTACAGATTTATGAGAAGGCGGACCGAATCGGTGGTCGAATGATGACCGACCAAATCAACGGTTTTTTGATCGATCATGGTTTTCATGTTATGCAGACCGGTTATCCAACATCTCAGCGAGCTTTTGATTTTGAGAAACTCGGAGCAAAGGCGTTCGAACCTGGTGCTGTTGTCGTTCAAAAAAAGAAGACAAAGACGAAATTTTGGCGCTTGTCCGACCCGTTTCGTCGACCAATCCAAGGTCTTCTTGGAGGATTAAGTGGTTTTGCGTCACCGTTTGATTTGCTTCGTGTTGCTCGACTCCGGCAATTTGTTCGCCGGGGAAATACTGAGCGGGTTTTTGAAGGAGAAAACAACACTACGGCGACTTTTCTGCAGCGAAGAGGTTTTTCCAAATCCATGATTGATCGGTTTTTTCATCCATTGTTTTCTGGAATTTTCCTCGAAAATGAGCTCCGAACGAATGAACGAATGTTTCGTTTTGTGTTCCGAATGATGTCACAGGGCGACATGATTCTACCGAAAGACGGTATTGCAGCAGCACCTCGATACTTAGCAGATTTAATCGGTGATGAACGCATTCACTTGAACGCAGAAATCAAACTCATCGATGAACACACCCTTCAAGTGTCTGGTCAAAACAAAGAGTTTGATGCAGTGATTCATGCATACAATCCAACTCGCCAAGAGAGTAAACGCCATGTTTGGACATTGCATTTCGATGCACCCAAATCTCCTCTAAAGTCAAAACACATTGTTCTTAACGGCAACGTGAAGTTGGAAAACCAATTGATTGCACATATTGCGGTCCCCTCTGACATTCAGTCCAGTTACGCTCCATCAGGTCGCTCATTGGTTACCGTAACTGTGGTTGGACAGGCCGCAGAAAAACGAGAATTAACGACTTCAGATGCAATTCAACAACAGGTGATGAAAGAACTGCGTTCAATATTTGGGGCTCAAGTTGATGATTGGCAGAATCTAGCCATTCAACATATTGAGCATGCCTTGCCCGAAGTCGGTTCTGAAAAAGCACTCACTGGACAACCTTCTGAATCCGTCCGAGAGTACGAATGCGGTGACCATACCGTCCACGGGAGTGTAGAAGGTGCTCTTCTGTCTGCTGAACAGGTGTCTCGCCGAATCATCGAATCATTTACGACTTGACACAAATTCATCCATTTTTTGATAAAATTTATCTTCAATTTTTGAAATTTTAGCAACATATTGATTGTTTGAAGGTCCTTTTTCCTTCCAAATTGGAACCATCGAGGACCATACGCCTTCGCCCTTGATTCGTGACCAAAAAGCGGCTCCAATATGGACAACGATGAGAAGGTAACTCAAGTCAGCAGAAAGTCCATGGATTTCAAGAACAGAATTCAGCATGAATTGGTCTTCATTGGTATAGCCTTGAGAATACAAGCCTGCAATCATCAGACCGGTAATCGGTAACAAAATCAAACACAAATACATCAATCTGTGAACTGTTTTAGCAAAATATTTGTGCATCTTTGGTACTGGCACTGTAGCGCCCTGAAACGTTTCAAAACGTCGCATGTAGACATAGCGCATAATGACGATAACAAGGAAGACACTTGCGAAAATCACTTCAAAAATCAGTAATCCAGAGTCTTCAAGTTGTTCGAGGTCTTCGATTTGTTTGAATATACCATAAGCATAGAGAAGAATAAACAGCCAATGAATTGTTTTGGCGAGAAAGGTGTGGCTTTCTCCCATGGCATTTACACCTTGACTCTATGTATATCACTTGTGGCGATGTGTCTCACGTTTCTTGAGATGGCGAGATGTAGGTAGATTCGCGTGACCAGTCAAAGGCAATTCTCGGTTATTCTGCTTCTTCCCTGACATCGCCAAAATTTTCGCTACCGGATCTTCGCATTATCAAGACACCTAACAAGAGTACAGAAGTCCCTCCGGTGAATAACCCGACATACAGCAACATCTTTTCAGGAGTCAACCCAGAATCTTCAGGTTCTTCTTCAACTTCGTTGTCGTTGTTAGCAACGCCAAATGTACTACCGATTGCAGGTACATTTTCTTCGATATGCTCACCGGTATCCGCTAGCACTCGTATGGTTGCATTTGCAGTGGTGTTGTCAGAACGAATATCGATGTAAGAATAATTTCCAACAGTCCAATTCATATCAAAAACAATCATGAAACTCGTTGAACAATTTGAGTCAATCTTTGTGTTGTTCTCATCGCGTTCGCAGTAGGCATGCAGTTCTCCTGAATCCCAATCAAATGTGCCGTTGTACAATCCATCTCCATCATGGTCATACACCAATCTATGCGTTATGTTCGATGAATTATCGATATTATGCCATACGATTGAATCGTTTTGAATAATTTCTGGGCTGGTTTGTGAAAATCCATTTTCTTGTACCAAAACGGTAAACGAACTAGCCGTGTGACCTTGCACAGAAACAACTTGTGAACTTAACAACAAAGAGAACAAAACGGTCAGTACCAATGCTCGAGTTCGAATGTCCATGATGTTCATTGTAAGACCCCCATTGATAAATAATCGCAAGGTAAATTCTCCATCAGTTCAAATAATACTGCTCTTTCGGTGAATCGATGCTCAACCAAAAATTGACTCGAGATTCAAATGCGGCAGACCAAATTTTAGTCTACGCAATGGTAGGACTCATTTGTGTAAGTTTCCTCTCCATTGGCGCATACATCATGATGCTAAGCGACGACAAAGACTCTTCGTCCTCTTCAGATGCAGAGGAATGGATTGACCCTGTTGTTGAAATTGAGGATGAACAACACAGTCACACCGATTTGTTGGCGCATCGTTTGCAAACCGACAACATGCTTCTTATCGATTATCACAATCTCAATTGTGACGGTAATGTAGCTCCACCTGCCGAACTGGACAATGTTGCTGGCCGGCCATGTTATCCTGAATACAAGAATGTAGGTCCAACTCCAGGTGACTCGTCAGAAATTGCCATTGAAGGCAATTTCATGGAAGATTGTGTGATTCATCCTGATGGCACTGGCGGCTGCTATGCTTACGTTTCTTCCTACAACCAATTCGAAATCTTGGACATCTCAAAGCCGAACAACATTACGCTGCTCTCTACATATTACGCCGAAGTTGGACGAATGATTGACATTAAGGTGACACCTGACAACAACTGGGTTCTTGTCAACCACGAATTGACAAACAGCGACCTAGACCCAATTCCTCAAGACGATGATGCCAACAGTGGTGCAAATCGACTTGACGTAATCTCTGTAGTCAACAAGAACGAACCAATCAAGGTTGCAGAGTGGAACAACCCGCCTGCAGGTTTCCACAACCAAGACATGCATGTCGACTGTGATTGGGAGCCTGCAAACCCACTGTGGTCGATTGAAGAGTGCCATCTGTTCCTCTACGGAGCAGACCCTTACCCAGAAATGGTTGAAGGAGATTCAGGAACATTCTACAAAGGAACCCAAATTTTCTATGTCCCTCTCGGGTTTGAATCATGGAACCCTATGTCGACCGATGAACAGCAAAACGATAGCCGGCAAATCCTGCGATGGGGCGGATACTCTCCGGAACCTGAAACCACCTGCGGTGGCTCAATTTTCAACCACGACAATGTCTTCCATATCCATCCAATTACAGGCCAAAAACTCCTCTACATTTCGTATTGGGATGCTGGATTGCGAATCGTTGATGTTTCAAATCCTCCTGAAGTTCCGGACCCAGAAGGGATTAGCTGGCCTCAAGACAATGAAGTCGGCCGATGGTTAGGATGCCCAAGTGCAAGCGATGGTTGGTACGGCCCTGATGGCGGTGGACACGCAAACATGTCATCTGAAGAATGGGGCGGAAGCAGCGGTGCTCTCAACGGCAACGGTTGGATTCACTACGCAGTTCCTTACGACCATTTGTTGTGCAACGGTGCGAAAGAAACCGACCCAATGGAAACCTGGGATGCTGAATGTGGAACTGGACCCAACGATGCTGAATTTGGTATCAACTGGCGCCATCTCACCATGATTGCTCCTGAATACGGTACCAACACAAACCACACCGGTTACATTTGGACCATCGATACAACCGACCCAGCCAAGCCGTTCTTGGTGAGCAAGTGGAAGTTGCCGGGTTCAAGCATTCTTCCTGACGGCACCGAACACCCGCATCACTACATTCCTGGCGGCTACATCTACAGTCCTCACAACGGTGACACTGGAACCAACGGTCACGTTTACTGGACGCATTACCACGCAGGCAACTGGGTGACTGACCATACCGATATTTGGCAAGACCTCGAATGGGTTGGCGGTACGCCAGCACCAGAGATTGGCTATCCTGCAATTGCTAAGATGTCAGAGACTAAGACCATGGGTTACTTCCTACCTTCAGGACCAATCTGGATGGATGACCCGAAGGAAACACTCGGTTATGATATGGCAGATTGTTGGGCTTCATGCATGATTCCGTTTGATTGGGGACTTCAGTACGACCCTCGAGGCTATCTCTTCATTTCTGAAATGGTATCCGGAGTATATGTCGTGCAAATGGATGAAGACAAGAATCCGAACTTTGTCTATCCGCCGTTGTATGCGACCGATGAGTAAAGTTCCCTTATTGGGCGATTTCGTATTTCACAATGTCACCGCATTGATGTCGAACAAACAGGTGTTTGTTCGGTAATCAAGCTCATCGGAATTCGACTGTCCATGGAAAGGAGAAACCTATCAATGAGTGGCCTGACCGCTGTACGGGCGTGTCAGTGAGAGTCAAAAAATACGGAGACAGGAACGTCATTGATTTGTCAGAATGGGGCCGCCCCATAGCTCGTGTAGTGGCTCGTTTTCTCAAACAAAAGCCAATATCTGTCATCATGGTGACGAATTTTCATTTACTCCTCACTCTTTTTTGTGCATGGTTAATCTTTGAGGAACGTACGACAATTGCATGCTTTCTTCTCATTGTGAAAGGAGTGATAGATGCAGTTGATGGAGAATTGGCTCGAATTCGCGAACGACCATCTCATGTTGGAAGATATTGGGATACCATTGCAGATACGATTGGTTTGATTGCAGTAATGTGTTCATTCGGAGTTCTTTTTTCTTGGATGCCATTGCTTTCCTTCGTTCTTATTTTAGCAACCCTCCTCCAATATTCCTTGTTTAATCATTATTCAACACTGATGAGGGCACTGGGTTCAGGGGACACCACCAGTCGTGTTGATGAACGAGTTAAACCAACCGCTTACTCATGGGAGAAACAATCGAATGTGAATTTCTTTCATTCGACCTATTTACTCTTCTTTAGTTGGCAAGACCGAATTATTGCTGCTTTAGCAGGTAAAGGTTCCAAGAACTTAACTTTTGAATTGACTGTGTCATCTGCGTTAGGTTTCGGGATGCAATCATTGATTATTTTCGCCCTAGCGGTTACTGAAAATCTTCAGTATCTTCCAGAACTCATACTTGGTGTGAACATGTCGTTGATGGCGTTGGTCTTGCTGCGCAGTCGAATTTGAATTGCGCCTCAATTTGTGATAGGGGCCAAGGACTCAAGTCTGTTTTGGATTATAGGGACTAAGCCTTATCCGTTATCAGCCAATCCAGCCACCATGGCCGACATCGGTGACGTTGTCGAAATCGTCGTCATCAGTATGCGTGATTCCTTTTTGGCAGTGACTGTTTTTGTTGCCGTTATGGTTTTCTTGTTCAGTTGGTTGCAGTATGCAACAAGCGGTCGTTTTGTCGAATACATTCGAGAGCGAAAGAAATTGCAGCCGGTCATTGGAGCATTGATGGGATTGACTCCAGGCTGTGGCGGCGCTATTGTGATGATGCCAATGTATGCTCGAGGCTATGTCACCTATGGTACCGTCATCGCCACGCTTATTGCAACACTCGGAGATTCTGCCTTTGTTTTAATTGGGGCTGCAGTTACCGATTCAAGTTTCATTGCGCCACTGATTGCAGTACATGTGATTTCCTTCATCGTGGGTGTAACTTGGGGATATTTGGTTGACATATGTGGCATTACACCGCTCAAACCGTTAGGCCGATTTGGTCCAACATTCGTTCAAGATGAACCGCAAAATCAACCGAAAGTAGAATCACCCTTAGACGACTTATCTCGTGAAATCCCCGAAGGCCTTGGATACTCTATTCTCCACAAAGGGTATGTTGTTTGGTGGGCCGTTACCCTCATTGGACTGGTTTTTGCAATCCTTCTTCTGGTATGGTCTGGTCAAGATGCAGATTACAGTCTCGAATTAGCATACAATCCTTTGACAATGGATGGTTTCATCACA